>ERZ857629.1593-NODE-1593-length-24200-cov-4.077366_pt1 | contig 24200 bp, 24 predicted proteins | sample MGYA00519700_ERZ857629 | MGnify/ENA primary metagenome ERZ857629 (study PRJEB31778, sample SAMEA3449351) | human gut metagenome | biome: human gut; feature: human-associated habitat; material: faeces | place: United Kingdom | collected 2010/2012 ...
CGACCTGCGGAAGTACCCAAGAGGCCGAAGGGGCTCCCCTGCTAAGGGAGTAGGGCGTGTAAAAAGCGCCGCGGAGGTTCAAATCCTCTCTTCCGCGCCAAGTAAAAACCTTGAAGCCATAACGGTTTCAAGGTTTTTCTTGTTTTTGGTAAAAACGTTTTTGCTTCGGTTTGGAATAGTTCCTTCCGTGGGCTACATTGTGGGCAACATAGTAGTTTACTTCACCGATTTTGTTCTACAGTTGACGCTATTGTTTATAATTTTATCCTGGGCAGAAGATAGCAGCTCGTCCCACGAAATAGACTCTGTAGAATATCGGTAATGGTTACTGCATGTCCAAAACACTTTAGCCTTTGGTTGACCTCTTGCATAAAACGCTTTTGATTTTCCGGTGAGAGGCGGCTAAAGTCCTTTTGGAGTTCCAATCCTGATTTTGAAAGTTTTGCCATAAATTTCTCATATTGTCCTTGATCTGCAGTCATGTGACACCTCCGTATTTCTTTAGTGTGTTCTGCGCTCCCATAAAATCATAGCACGCCTTCTATGGACTGGAAAGGCAGTATCGAATTTACAAACAAGTTCTGAACGAAAAGACAGCATTTCTTCTCGACGATTTTCCATTTTTCTGTTACATTACGGTTATCAAAACTTACGGAGAAAGACTATGACGAAAATCTTATTTATCTGCTTGGGCAATATCTGCCGCAGCCCGATGGCGGAATTTGTGATGAAGGACCTGGTCGAAAAGGCAGGATTTGCCGACGAATTTCAGATCGACTCCGCGGCGACGTGCCGCAATGAGATCGGCAATCCCGTCTATCCGCCCGCGCGGCGCAAGCTCGCCGAGCACGGCATTTCCTGCGAGGGACACGCTGCGCGCCAGCTCACGGCGCAGGACTACGAGGAGTACGATCTGCTCATCGGCATGGAGGGCGCGAACCTCAAAAACATGCAGCGTATCTGCGGCGGTGATCCGGCGGGGAAGATGCACCGGCTGCTCGACTACACCGACCGCCCGGGCGACGTCGCCGACCCGTGGTATACAGGCGATTTTGAAGCGACGTGGCGGGATGTCTCAGAGGGCTGCAAGTGCCTTTTGGCAGAGATCGAAAAAAGCGGGATTTGATGGCATTTCAAGACGGGAGGCAGACGATGAGCGAGATCAAGACTCATATTTTCCACATCGGCAAGGTGTGCGTTGCGCCGGAGCTGCCGTTCGGCGGCGAGCATTACAGCGCGCTCAAGGCGTCTGGCGTGCTGGATAGAAAGTCGAAACGGCTCTGGCTGCCGGTTTCGGCCTATCTCATCGAGTGCGCGCACGGGAACGTTCTGTTCGACTGCGGCTGGCACCGCGATATGAGTCCGCACGGCGTCTTTGAGCGCAGGGCGCAGATCCGCTCGCTCGGCTCGCTGCCGCTGTATTTTACGAATCAGGTTGTTGTCGAAAGCAGTGCGGCCATCGACGAGCAGCTCGCGGCGCGGGGCGTCGCGCCTGTCGATTGGGACGCGGTGCTGCTCTCCGGCATCGCCGACGACCGCGCGGCGCAGAAAAAGTTGCTCGCGTGGATCAGGGCACAGAGTCGGGAGCGGAACTGCGTTGCGTGCATCGCCAACCACGATTCCGATGTCAAACCGGGCGCGATTACATTATAAAAGAGTGAACAGGCAGCGCCAGCGGCGCTGCCTGTTACTCATTTCAGGGCTTAATAATTTCTACCGTGGATGTTCGGAATTTGTTAAGAATTTTCACAGTGGAATCACAAGGTTTGCATGATATAACTTTTCCCACAGGCGGGAAAGAAACCAAAATGGGCCGGAGCTTCCGGCAATGGAGGAACATATTATGCAGACTGTCATCACGATCAACGCCGTCATCATGGCGCTATTTTTCGTATGCTATTCCTATCAATTCTTCTATGTGGCGGTGGCGCTGCTGAAGCGGAAAAAATTCACCTGCCGCAATGAAAACCACCGCATTGCCGTCCTCATCGCCGCGCGCAACGAGGAAAACGTCATCGGCCAGCTGCTCGACAGCATCCACGCGCAGAAGAACTATCCGATGGACCACGTGGACATCTACGTCGGCGCGGACAACTGCACGGATGACACGGCCCGTGTGGCGCGCGAGCGCGGCGCGATCGTCTTTGAGCGCCACGATACGGTGCATGTCGGCAAGGGCTATGTGCTCAATGAAATGCTCAAGCGCATCAAGCGCCCGGGCCGCAAGCACTACGATGCCTATCTCGTGCTGGACGCCGACAATATCCTCGACCCGAACTTCATCTCCGAGATCGAGAAGGTCTACTCCAGCGGCTATGAGATCGTGACGTGCTACCGCAACTCCAAAAACTACGGCGACAACTGGATCTCCGCGGGCTATGCGCTGTGGTTCCTGCGCGAGGCGCAGTATCTCAATAACGCGCGCATGCGCCTTGGAAGCAGCTGCGCCGTGTCCGGCACAGGCTTTCTGTTTTCCGACGGTGTGCTGGAAGCGTGCGGCGGCTGGAACTTCTTCCTGCTGACCGAGGACATCGAGTTTACCATTGACAACGTCGTGCGCGGGGAAAAGGTCGGCTACGCGGCGGGCGCGGTGCTCTATGACGAGCAGCCCACGAGCTTTGCCCAGTCCTGGCGCCAGCGCATGCGCTGGTCGAAGGGCTACCTGCAGGTGTTCCGCAAGTACGCCTCCGAGCTCTTCTCCGGCATTGCGCGCGGCAGCTTTTCCTGCTATGACATGACCATGAACATCATGCCCGCGGCGGTGCTCACGGGTTTGAGCGTGGTCGTGAACATCGGCGCGGCGATCGCGAACGCGACGTCAGGCGGTTCGATGGCGGTGCTGGCGGTCTCCGTGCTGCAAACGCTGATGAGCCTGTACTTAACGCTCTTTGTGCTCGGCGCGATCACGACCGTGACGGAGTGGAAGAATATCCGCTGCGCGGCGTGGAAAAAGGTGCTCTACGCCTTCACGTTCCCGCTCTTCATGCTCACCTACGTGCCGATCTGCATTGCGTCGCTCTTTACGAAGGTCGAGTGGAAGCCGATCTGCCACACCAGAGTGATGACGCTTGAGCAGATCGAAGAGCCCGGCCTGCGCGCATCGTAAAAAGCGATTTTCCATAAAAGGGGAGAGGATGAAAACCCTCTCCTCGTTTTTTATTATTACCGTTTGTCGCCGGGCTTAAAAATGAGCGCCATCAGCACAGCAAAGACGACCGCTGCGGCGATGCCGCCCGCCGTGGCGTTGAGGCCGCCGGTCATCACGCCGAGCCAGCCCTGCTCGCTGACCGCTTTTTCGACGCCCTTAGCGAGCGAGTAGCCAAAGCCGAGCAGCGGCACGGTCGCGCCCGCGCCGCCCCATTTGACGATGGGCTCGTAGACGCCGATGGCTGTCAGTAAAACGCCGCAGACGACATAGCCCGTCAGGATACGCGCGGGCGTGAGGGGTGTTTTGTCGATGAGAATCTGTCCGATGGCGCAGAGGATGCCGCCGCAGAGAAAGGCGTTCAGATAATCCACCGCTTATCCCTCCTTGTGATTCGAGAATACGACCGCGTGGCAGATGCCGGGGATGCTCTCGCCCTGAAATGTCGTCGTGGGGGAGAGCAGCGCGCCCGTCGGCGCGAAGATGATGCGGTTCCATTTGCCCTCGCGCATCCCGCGCAGCAGATACCCGCACAAAACGCTTGCCGAGCAGCCGCAACCGCTGCCGCCGCAGTGCATATCCTGCGATTCAATGTCGTAGAGCAGAAGCCCGCAGTCGGTGTAGCGCTCACCGAGAGGGAGCCCATCGCGCGCGAAAAAGTCCGAGACGATCTGATGCCCGAGCCTGCCGAGGTCGCCCGTCACGATGAGGTCATAGTCTTCGGGTTTTGTCCTCGTGTCGCGAAAGAGCGCGCACAGCGTGTCATAGGCGGCGGGGGCCATCGCCGCGCCCATGTTGTTTGCGTCGGTGACGCCCTTGTCGACGATTTTCCCGGTTGTCACGTGTGTGATATAGGGCCCCTCGCCCTCGCACGCGAGGAGGCAGCAACCGCTGCCTGTGGCCGTCCACTGCGCGGTCGGCGTGCGCTGCGAGCCGTAGGGCACCGGCATGCGGTACTGCCGCTCGGCGGTGCAGAAGTGCGAGGAGGTCAGCGCCGCGGCGCAAGAGGCATACCCGCCGTCGAGCATCAATGCGGCGAGCGACAGGCTCTCGCCCATCGTGGAGCACGCACCGTAGAGTCCATAGAATGGGATGCGGCTCTCTCGCAGAGCGAACGACGAGCCGACGCACTGGTTCAAAAGATCACCCGCAAAGATGAGGCCAAGGTCACTCACCTTGAGCCCCCCCTTTTCCAGCGCGCGGGAGAGCGCGTGGCGCTGCATGGTACTCTCACCCTTTTCCCAGGTCTTCTCGCCGAAGAAGTGATCCTCGCTCAATTCGTCAAAGTATTCGCGCAGCGGGCCTTCGCCCTCGAACCGCCCGCCGACGGCGGCGAACGAGAGGACGGAGGGACATGTGCGCAGGCGGCGCGTCTGCGCGCCGACGGTTTTTTGTTCCATCACGCTCTTCCTTTCCGATGGATTTAGGGGAATCGCTCAAAAGCGGCATTAGTTTCTGCCGTTTTTCCAAGAATATGAGTACTTGACGCATATTGCACAAGATGCTATGATAAAAATACATTGATATAGGAGGATTTTTCCGTGAAGCATGTGATTTCTACGACCACTGCCCCCGGCGCCGTCGGCCCCTACTCCCAGGCGATCGAAGCAAACGGTTTTGTATTTGTCTCCGGCCAGCTTCCGCTGGACCCGGCGACCGGCGCATTTGTTCCCGGCGGCACGTCCGAGCAGGCGGAGCAGAGCATCAAGAATCTGCTCGCGGTGCTCGAGGCGGCTGGCTGCAAGGCTGAGGACGTTGTCAAGACGACCGTGTTTATGATCGATATCGGCGATTTCGGCGTTGTCAACGAGGTGTACGGCAAGTATTTCTCCGGCGAGTGCCCCGCGCGCTGTGCGATGCAGGCGGCCGCCCTGCCCAAGGGCGCGCTGGTCGAGATCGAGGCCATCGCGGTCAAGCCGTAAAGCGCGAAAACCAAAAAGAAAAGGGAGAAACAGAGTGTTTCTCCCTTTCTTTTTGCGCACGGACGCGGTATAATATTTAGATTACCATATGATATTTTACTTTCCGGGAGGAAATGGAATGAAAGAAGAAATGCGTACCATCGGCTATCTCTGCCCCGCGTGCCACAAGCGCGTCATCCAGCAGAGAAGCGTGTTTGCCCTGAGCGCCTCGGGTGCGGTCGTGAGCTGTGAGTGCGGCGAATCCAGCCTGACCATCGAGGCGGAGGAAAATAAATTCCGCCTGAGTGTGCCGTGCGGCGTGTGCGGTGAGGAGCATCTGGCGGAGTGCAGCGCCGACAAGCTCCTGCACGGGCGCGGCATCGGCCTTGCCTGCCCCGATACGAAAATGCTCTGCTGCTTCATCGGCGAGGACTACGCCGTCGAGCACGAGATGGAGCAGCTCTCGCTCACGGCGGCCAAGGAGCGCGAGCAGGGCGACGACCCCGCCGCCTTTGCCGACAGCGTCATCATGTATGAGATCCTCTCCGAGCTCAAGGAGATCGCCGCGCGCAAGGACGGTATCACCTGCTCCTGCGGCAGCAAAAGCTACGGCATGGAGATCCACAGCACCTACGTCGACCTTGTGTGCAAAAGCTGCGGCGCGAAGCTGCGCATCCCTGCGGCAACGGATGAGGACCTTGACCGCCTCTGCTGCCGCATGAAATTACAGATCAAAAGCGAGTGAGGGAAGACTATGATCGGTTTTCTTGCGAGTCGGTTCATCAAAGACTATCAGAACACGTCTGATGCCGCAGTGCGGCGCGCTTACGGTGTGCTTTGCGGAGCGGTGGGCATTGTCATCAATTTGCTGCTCTTCGCGCTCAAGCTGTTTGCGGGGACGCTTGCGGGCTCTGTCGCCGTCACGGCGGACGCCTTCAACAACCTGTCCGACGCGGGCGCGTCCATCGTGACGCTGCTGGGCTTTCGTTTGGCCGGGCAGAAGCCCGACCCCGAGCATCCGTTCGGCCACGGGCGGCTGGAGTATATCTCGGGCCTCATCGTCTCGATCGTCATCTTGCTGATGGGCTTTGAACTGCTGCGCGACGCCGTGGGCGCGATCCTGCATCCCGAGGCTGTGGAGTGCAGCGTGCTGACGGTGGCGATCCTGCTTGTCTCCATCTGCGCCAAGTTCTACATGTACTGCTACAACCGCGGCGTGGGGAAGAAGATCAGCGCCGCCGCCATGCAGGCGACCGCGGCGGACAGCCTGTCCGACTGCGCGGCGACCGCGGCGGTGCTGCTTGCGACACTCGCGGGCTATTTCCTGCATTGGCAGATCGACGGCTGGTGCGGCTTGGTCGTGTCGCTGCTCATCCTGTGGGCGGGCGTGCAGGCGGCAAGGGACACCCTCTCGCCGCTGCTCGGCCAGCCGCCATCGGAGGAATTTGTGCAGGAGATCCGCGACATCGTGATGGAAAGTCAGGTTGTCTGCGGCATCCACGACCTTGTGGTGCACGACTACGGCCCCGGACGCGTGATGATCTCGCTGCATGCTGAGGTTCCCGCGCACGGCGATATCCTCGCTCTGCACGACGAGATCGACAACGTGGAAAAGAAACTGCATGACAGGCTCGGCTGCGAGGCGGTCATCCACATGGACCCCATCGTGACGGACGACGAGACCACCAACGCCGCGCATCAGAAGATCGCCTCGCTCGTGCGCGGCATCGACGAGAATATCTCTATCCACGACTTTCGCATGGTCACGGGGCCGACGCACACGAACGTCATCTTCGATGCCGTGGTGCCGTATGGCTGCGCGCTGAGCGACAGGGAAGCGGAGGAGAAGATCAAGCGGGCGGTACACGAGCTTGATCCGCGCTATTTTGCCATCGTGCAGATCGACAAGAGCTATGTGAGATAAGCGCACGCGCGCAAAAGGAGAACCGATGACGGACGAAGTCAAGAAATTAAAAGAACTCATCGACGGAACGGACAATATCGTCTTTTTCGGCGGGGCAGGTGTTTCGACCGAGAGCGGTATCCCGGATTTTCGCAGCGTGGATGGCCTGTATCATCAGCAGTGGGACGACCCGCCGGAGACGATCCTGAGTCACACGTATTATGAGCGCTATCCCGAGAAGTTTTTCGCCTTTTACCGCGCGAAGCTCCTCTGCGAAGGCGCAAAGCCCAACGCCGCGCACTTAAAGCTCGCCGAGTGGGAAAAGGAAGGGAAGCTCAAGGCCGTCATCACGCAGAATATCGACGGGCTGCATCAGGCGGCGGGCAGCAAGAATGTCCTCGAGCTGCACGGAAGCACCTTGCGCAACTACTGCGAGAAGTGCGGCAAGTTCTACGACGTGTCCTACATCAAGCATTCGCAGGGCGTGCCGCGCTGCACCTGCGGCGGGCGCATCAAGCCCGACGTGGTGCTCTACGAAGAGGGCCTGGACGAAAAGACGCTCTATCGCGCGGTGGAGTACATTCAGGAGGCCGACGTGCTCATCATCGCGGGCACATCGCTCGCGGTCTATCCGGCGGCGGGCCTCGTGCGCTACTATCGCGGACACAAGCTCGTTGTCATCAACAAGACGCCGCTCGACCGCGGACTTGGTGCCGACCTTGTCATCACGGGCGCGGTGGGGGAGACGCTCGCGCAGCTTTAACACGAAAAAGATGCCGGAAAAGTTTGGAAAATCTGAGCTTTTTCGCCATTTCTCTTACAGCAAAAATTTTTATTATTTCTCTCAAAAAAAGGTTGACATTTGGCCTATTTTGGGCTTATAATAGCCAAGCGGTCGTTGAGAGACAGCCGTTTGAAAGATGAACATGCGGGTGTGCTGGAATTGGCAGACAGGCTAGCTTGAGGTGCTAGTGTTCGTATGGACGTGCGGGTTCAAGTCCCGCCATCCGCACCATCTTTTTAAAAATCAAATATGCGCGAGTGGTGGAATTGGCAGACTCGCTAGATTCAGGTTCTAGTGTTCATTACGGACGTGCGGGTTCAAGTCCCGCCTCGCGCACCAAAGTGTTGAAACTCAAGGGGTTTTCCCTTGAGTTTTTTCTTTTACATTAGATTCCTTGGGGTGGTAGAGAAATAGATTTCTTAGAGATCAGAAAGCAGTGTTATTTTTTGCGCTTTACGAACAGCTTTCCTAATAAAAATTCCCCTCTTTTTTCGCTTGCGTCAGAATGCAGGGCCGTTTCAAAAAATCTTTTCAAATGTGAAACATTTCCGCAGCCTGAATGATATAGTAGGTGAAAGGCTTTTCAAGGAGTATTCCATGCTGACAGAAGAACAGTTTGCGTATCTTGCAAAAAAGTATATGGACACGGTGTTCCGTCTGGCGCTCCACTACACCAAAAGCCGCTCGGAATCGGACGACATCACGCAGGAGGTGCTGCTCAAGCTCTACCGCACGGACAAACCGTTTGAGAGCGAGGATCACGTCAGGCACTGGCTCATCCGTGTTACGGTCAACGAGTGCAAGCGGGCGTTCCTCTCTCCGTGGAAGCGGACGGAGGCGATCGATGATTATGCCGAACAGCTTGCGTTCAAAACGCCGGAGCACAGCGAGCTTTTTCATGCCGTGATGGCGCTGCCGCAGAAATACCGTGTGCCGATCTTTCTGCACTATTATGAGGGCTACTCCTGCGAGGAGATCTCCCAATTCCTCGGCATTCCCAACGCGACCGTCCGCACCCGATTGCGGCGCGGGCGGGAACAGCTCAAAACCGATCTTCAGGAGGCGAACAACGATGTTTGACGAAAACCTATATCAGGAGACGATCTCCGCGCTTCACGCCTCCGAAGACACACTTTCGGAGGTAATGAACATGACGCACAAGACAAAAAGAAGAGGCCGCCTGCGCACGGCGGCGGTGCTTGCGGCGGTCATCGCGATCCTGTGCTGCATGGCGGCAGCTGCAGCGGCGCTTGGACTGGATCAGCGGTTGGCGGAGTACTTTGGAGCAACGGCGGAGCAGGAAGAGTTCCTCTCGACTGCGGCGGTCCCGATGAACATTGTGAAGCGGGACAGCGGCGCGGTGAGGAGCATCGAGCAGGTCATCGCCGACCGCTATTGTGCGGCGGTCCTTATCGACTTTACCGCGCCGGATGGGACAGTGCTGGATCAGGACTACTACGCATTCGATCGGAGCGTGTCCGCAACGTCCAGGGACGGAGTGAAAATGCAGACCTACGGCATTGGCTGGGAGGTATTGCCAAGCAGCACGGAAAACGAGACGGGCCGCCATGCCACGATCTTGATGACGATCCATTCTCTGAAAGGAGAATTCAACTTCATCGGTGCGAAGGTGAAGTTGACGCTCGATGGCCTGTATCGGGACAACTGGTTGGAAGAACTTGTCGTTCCCGGGCGCTGGAGCTGCACATTCACTCTGCCCGAGACCGATCCGGGACGCCTGTGCACGGTGAATGAGCCGATCGAGATCGAGGGAAAGAACGCCGTGCTGACGACGCTTTACGTCTCGCCGCTCTCGCTGACCTGCGAGATCAAACAGGGAACGGATGATCTGAAAGAAACGGTTGAGCCCATCCACAGCGACGACGGGAAGGAGAGCATCGCTCCCGAGGTGACGCTGCAAAACGGCGAAACCATCGGCGCGGCGGACTGGTTGTTCCTTATAACGAATTATCTCGATAAGCGCGGGCGCTACTGCTTCCGGATGGATGAAATTCTTGACCCGGAAACGGTGAGCAGCGTTTCCGTCTTCGGAGAGACGTTCTCCATCGAATGACGGGACGATAAAGCATATTTATGTAAAAAAGGAGCCTCTGCATCAAAGCAGAGGCCCCTTTTTCCTGTTTTCACCGTAGCGCGTCCTTCATTTCTTTTACATACGCACCGATGTGCTCGGGCGCGTCCTTGCCGTGCTGGGCGAGGAGCTTGACGATGGCGGAGCCGACGATCGCGCCGTCGGAGAGGTCGGCCATCTTCTTCGCCTGCTCGGGCGTGGAGATGCCAAAGCCGATGGCGCAGGGAATATCTGTGTTTTCCCGCACGATGGAGACGATGGAGGCGAGGCCGGTCTTGATCTCGCTGCGCTCGCCCGTGACGCCGAGCGACGAGACGATATAGAGGAAGCCCTCGGCCTCGCGCGCGATCATCGCGATGCGATTTTCCGACGTCGGTGCGATGAGGGAGACGAAGTCGACGCCGTACTTGCGGCACGCGGGAAAAAATTCTTCCTTTTCCTCATACGGCACGTCCGGCAGGATGAGCCCGTCGATGCCAACATCGCGGCAGTTGGACAAAAAGCACTCTGTGCCGTAGGAAAAGACGACATTCGCATACGTCATAAAAACCATGGGGATCGTCACGCTGCGCCGCAGCTCGCGCACGAGATCGAAAATCTTGTCGGTCGTTACGCCGCTTTGCAGGGCGCGCAGGTTAGCGGCCTGAATGACGGGCCCCTCCGCCGTGGGGTCGGAGAAGGGAATGCCGAGCTCGATGAGGTCGGCGCCGTTTTGCGCGGCAGCGCGGACGGCAGCCGCGGTCGTTTCAAGATCGGGGTCGCCGCAGGTCAGAAAGGCGATGAACGCCTTGCCGTGGTCAAATGCTCTTGCAAGATCACTCATGAAGATCCTCCCCTCTGTAGCGGGCGATGGCGGCGCAGTCCTTGTCGCCGCGGCCGGAGATCGTGACGACAAGAAGCTGATCGCTCCCCATCGTGGGTGCGAGCTTTCGCGCGTAGGCGACGGCGTGGGCCGATTCGATGGCGGGAATGATGCCCTCCGTGCGGGCGAGGTATTCGAACGCCTGCACGGCCTCCTCATCGGTGATGGCAACATACTCTGCGCGGCCGATGTCGTGCAGGTACGCATGCTCAGGGCCGACGCCGGGGTAGTCGAGACCGGCGGAGATGGAATACACCGGCGCGATCTGACCGTACTCGTCCTGGCAGAAGTAGGATTTCATGCCGTGGAATATGCCGAGCCTGCCGGTCGAGATGGTCGCGGCGGTCTCAAGCGTGTCGATGCCGCGGCCCGCGGCCTCAACACCGATGAGGCGCACAGCAGGATCGTCGATGAAATGGTAAAAGCTGCCGATGGCGTTCGAGCCGCCGCCGACGCACGCGACCACAGCATCGGGCAGACGTCCTTCCTTTTCGAGCATCTGCTGCTTGATCTCGCTTGAGATGACGGACTGGAAATCGCGTACGATGGTGGGGAAGGGGTGTGGCCCCATGACAGAGCCGAGACAGTAGTGCGTGTCGCTGATGCGCGTCGTCCACTCGCGCATGGCTTCGGACACGGCGTCCTTGAGCGTGGCGGTACCAGAGTTGACGGGCACGACCGTCGCGCCGAGAAGGCGCATGCGGTAGACATTCAGCGCTTGGCGGATGGTGTCCTCCTTGCCCATGAAAACGACGCACTCCATGCCCATCAGCGCCGCGGCGGTGGCGGTCGCCACGCCGTGCTGGCCCGCGCCGGTCTCGGCGATCAGACGCGTTTTGCCCATCTTTTTCGCGAGCAGCGCCTGACCGAGCACGTTGTTGATCTTGTGCGCGCCGGTGTGGTTCAGGTCCTCGCGCTTTAAGTAGATTTTTGCGCCGCCGAGGTCCTTTGTCATCTTCTCCGCGTAGTAAAGACGCGAGGGACGGCCCGCGTAGTCGTTCAAAAGCTGCGTCAGCTCATGTTGAAAATCGGGGTCGGCCTTGTAGTGGTTGTAGGCCTTTTCAAGCTCGATGATGGCGTTCATCAGCGTTTCGGGGACGTACTGTCCGCCGTGCACGCCAAAGCGCCCGTTCGGATTCGACATGCCTTAGCCCTCCTTGCGCGCGGCGGCAACGAACGCCGCCATTTTGCTTTCGTCCTTGACGCCGTCCGTCTCGATGCCGGAGCTCACGTCAACGCCGTAGGGGTGCAGCGCGGCGATGGCGTCCGCGACGTTGTCTGGGTCGAGCCCGCCGGCGAGGAAATAGGGCCGCTGCACGCTCCGGACGAGGCTCCAGTCGAATGTCTTGCCCGTGCCCGCGCCGGAGTCGAGCAGCACGAGGTCGGCGGCGCAGTTTTCGATGGCGGGGAGGTCGGCTTCGCTTTTCACCATGAACGCGCGGAAGATGGGCTTGCCCGTCAGCGCGCGCAGGCGCGCGATGTAGTCGTCATCCTCGCTGCCGTGGAGCTGCGCGACATCGATGACGCCGTGGTCTAAGAGCTCTGCCACGGCCTCGACCGGTTCGTTGACGAACACCCCAGCGGCCAGAATGCCGGGAGCAAGCAGCGATTTGAGTGCTGCTGCCTGCTCGGGGGACACATAGCGCTTGCTCTTTTTGGCGACTCCCATTTAAGTTATTTGTGGCTAAGGCATAATTGACTGACCTCGATGTAGATTTATTCATTCTCCCATTTAGGTTAATTGTTGCTACTGCTTGGTTAGCCAATTCTAATGTAGATTTATTCATTAGGGGACATAATAAGAGGCTCTCTCCTTATCGGAGAGAGCCTCTTCAAAGCTATTACTCGATATAGCAAGCAGCTAAGACGATGACGTTGGTAGTCCCACCGCTTATGTTATCAAACGAAGATGTTGAGCATGGAATGGCGTAGGCTGTAAATGTATCTTCATTGTAAACCTCTGTGCTGTCCAAATAGTACAGAGCATAATAGTTGTTATCGTCATCAGCGGCCAAAAGGTATGTTAGCTTACCTCCCAAGTAGTCATCCTCAAATACCTGCACAGCGTAAAGGTCTAACTTTACTAAGCCAATCTGATCTTGTCTGCGTGTCTTATTGAACTGTTTACTTGAGAAATCTTGTATGTCAGAGGACTGTACCGCTTCATTCGTTGCAGTAGGGAATAGATTTTCATTTGCGTCAATATACTCAATCACTGCATCTGGAACTGCAAATTTACCGAATAGGTCTAACTGACCAATGTAGTTGAAAGACTCACCTGTAGTCGGTGTAAACTCTCCATTTGTGTATGTTCCTGACATCTCCAATGTTTCGCCATCATTTATGATGGTTGTCACTCCATAGCCGTTATAGGCTCCATCAGAGAAATTACCTTCATACATATATGTAGACCCGTTTTCTCCATCTGCTTTGAATGTTCCGACACCTTGTGGCTTGCCATTGACAACTTCTCCAGTGTACTTTCCGTCAATATCATAAGTGTCCGTTCCCTCTACCATAGTAACGGTGATATCATAGTCTGAAACGGTAGATGGTGTATCGTTTTTAGGTGTCTCTTGTGCGGTGCTCCCACAACCAGATAGGAGTACCATAAACAATGACAAGACAATAATGCCCGTCTTTTTCATGACTGTATCTCCTCATTGGTGATATATTAGCCGATTTAGGCTTGTCACCTGTTAGGAGTATAGCATGTTTAGCGAATTATGCCAATAGTAAAAGAAAAGATACGAAAGCTTTTGTAATATGACAGATAGTCATTTCTATTTGCGTTCCTTGACGACTGCTTCTATCACATCTATGTACTTTTGAGGAAGATTGAAGTCTTTGTATAGTTCTTTGTCGGTATAGATATGGTCAAACTTGCCTGTTGGAGGTGCAGGAACAAATCTAAATACGTGGGAGCAGCGCTCGATGGAGTGCAGCTTTTCGACCTGCACCGTGCCGAATTTGCTGACCTTGCCGAGGTCGTTGCGCCCGAGGTCGACGAGCATGTTGTGCTCGGCAAGCTCCTTTTCGTCGTGCAGCAGGCTCTCTTCAAGCGCCTTGTCCTCCTCGTCCGTTTTGCCGCGCTGACGGGTCCCCGCGAGGGGAAAGGTGTGCAGCATGCCGTCTTTGAGCTTGACGAGCGTTTCGGGCGACGCGCCCGCGACCTCAACGTCGGTGCCGGAAAAGTAGAACATGTACGGCGAGGGATTGATGGTGCGCAGCACGCGGTAGGTATCGAGCAGGCTCCCCTCGAACGGTGCGCTCAGGCGGTTCGAGAGTACGATCTGAAAGATATCGCCCTCGCGGATGTGGTGCTTGGCGGTTTCGATCATCGCGCAGAACTGCTCTTTGGAGAAGAGCGGCGTGACTTCGCCGAGGAGCCGCCCCGGCGCTTCCTGCTTCTTTTCGCCGGTTTTGAGGAGCGAGACGAGCTGCTCAAGCTCGAGCTTTGCCTTGTTGTAGCCGACCTCGACGTCGCTGAGCGCCATGTTGACGATGAGCACGATCTTCTGCCGCACATGATCGAAGGCGATGACCTTGTCAAAGAGCATCAAATCGACATCCTTGAAGCTGTCCTCGTCCTGCTCGCCGCAGCGGACGCTCGGCTCGCTGTATTTGAGATAATCGTAAGAAAAATACCCCACGAGCCCGCCGGTGAAGGAGGGGAGGTAGTCGAAGCGGGGGCTTCTGTAGCTTGATAGCAGCTCACGCAGGTATTGGGACGGATCGTCCGTGCGGACGGTGAGGCCGCCAGCCTTCATTTTGCCGTCAATGCACGTGATCTCGAGCTTTGGGTCGAAGCCCAAAAACGTGTAGCGGCCCCAGCGGTCGTCCGCCTGCGCGGATTCGAGCATGTAACAGTGGGTGGACACGTTCTTGAGGATGCGCATCGCTTCGATGGGGGTGATGAAGTCGGAAAGAATTTCGCAGCTTAGCGGGAGCACGTCGTACTGCTGCGTCGCGGCGATGTCTTTGACGGTTTCGAGCGGTGGTAGGATATGCATGAGTGACCTCCTGAAAAAGAAAAGCTCCTTTGGCGTTCTGCCAAAGGAGCTTATTGCGCAAACAAAAGCGCCCCCGACAGAACGGTACAGTCTGTCAAGGACGAATGCGGAGAGAAACGAACGATCCGCGGTGCCACCTTGAATTCACGGTTACCCGTGCGCTTGGCGGAGATACCATCATATCTCCCGGCAACTGACGTATGCCAACACGTTGCAGGATACTCTGCGCATAAAACGCATTTCGCTGCACCCTCAGCGGTCCATTTGACAATGTGTATCTTGCCTGATTTTCAGCATCGCAGGCTCTCTGTGAAGGCATCACTGCCGTTATCTCCGCTTCAACGGTTTGCGGTATTAACTTGAGCGGAAATATAGCACACCCCATCGGCAATGTCAATAGGGTGTGCATGATTTTTTGTAAAATTTCGGTTTTTTATTCCGCGGCGCGGCGAAGAATGTCGGCGACAAGCGCCTTGTCGAGCTGCGGGAAGGGGATGACCGGTTCGGGATGCTCGGGATGCTCCATGAGCAGTTTTTCCGCCCAGGACATGTTGTACCAGCGGCCGAACTTGTAGCCGCTGCGCGTGAACACGCCAATGCGGCGGAAGCCCATGTGCTCATGGAAGCGGATGCTGTTGTCCGTTAAATATTCGTCGTCCGCCCCCTGCGGCTCGCCGATGCAGGCATAGAGATTGTAGATGTTCTGCGCGAGCGACAGCTCCTCAATCGCGCGGTAGAAGCGCTTGCCGAGACCGTGCTTGCGCGCGTCGGGGGCGAGATAGATCGTCGACTCTGCACAGTGGTCGTAGGCCTTACGCGCGATGAACGTGTGCGTATAGGCGTAGCCGAGGAGCTGGCCATTTTCATCCTCCGCGACGAGATAAGGGTATTTGCGCGAGATATCCGCGATGCGGCGGCGGAATTCGTCGAGCGACGGTACGTCGTATTCAAACGAGATGGCCGTCTTTTCGACGTACGGCGCATAGATGCTCAAAAGCGCGGGAGCGTCGTCAAGCGTGGCGAGGCGGAAGCGGAACGCAGGAGAAGACATAGAGTCACCTTTCAAATCCGTGCACCCAGTCAGAGCGCAGGTAATAAATGAGATAGATGGTGGAGCTGATCGTCCAGGTGAGGGGATACGCCCAGTAGATGTAGCCGATCTCGCCGATGAAGTGGACGACGAGCATGATGTAGATGATGCGGATGACGCACCAGACGGAGAGCATGATCATCATCGGCACGACCGCGCGGCCCGCGCCGCGGCAGACCGCCGCGATAGAGTGCGAAAACGCCAGCAGGCAGTAGAACAGTGCCACCGTGCGCGCCTGCTGCACGCCGAGGGCGACAACGCCGGGGGTGCTGTCGAAAAGGGAAATGAGCTGACTTGCCCAGATGTAATAGCACAGGCCGATGAGCTCGGCCATCACGACGGCGATGATGATACAGAACCGCGCGCCGCGCTTGGCGCGGTCATACTGCTTGGCGCCGAGGTTCTGACCCACGAACGTGGTGCAGGCCATCGTGAAGCTCGTGATGGGCAGAAAGGCGAAGCCTTCGATCTTGCAGTGCGCGCCGTAGGCCGCCATCGCGAGCATGCCGAACGAGTTGATCTGCGACTGGACGATGACATTGGCAAGGCCAATGACGCAGTTCTGGATGCCGGAGGGGAGACCGTATCGCACGATCTCGCCGAGCATGCCGGTGTGGAAGCGGATGTTGCGCGGCGTGACGGTGTAGACCTCGCCCTTTTTGAGCAGGTGGATGAGGCAGAGCACGCAGCTCGTCCCCTGGGAGAGGACAGTCGCCACCGCGGCGGACCAGACGCCCCAGCGGAACGCGCCGATGAATAGCAGGTCGAGCGCGATGTTGACGAGCGACGAAATGATCAGATAGTGCAGGGGCCTCCGGCTGTCGCCGAGGGCATTAAGAATGCTCGTGCACATGTTGTAGAGCACCGTTGCCAGCACGCCGAGGAAGTAGTAGCGGAAGTATTCGACCGCCTGCGGCATGACCTGCGCGTCGGTGTTCATCCAGACCAAAAACGTCGGCGTGAGGAATACGCCGATGAGCGTCAGCAGTGTGCCCGACACGATACCGAACGCCAGGTTCGTGTGGATGGCGCGCGAGACGTTTTCATAGTCGCCCGCGCCGAAGTACTTTGAGATCGCGACGCCCGCGCCCATGGCCGTGCCGATAAAGAGGCTTGTGAGCAGCATGATGAGCGTGCCGGACGAGCTGACAGCGGCAAAGGCGTTCGTGCCGAGGTATTTGCCCACAATGAACGCGTCCGCCGTGCTGTATAGCTGCTGGAAGACCTGACTGATGAAGATCGGCAGCGCAAAGCGCAAAATCAGCGAGACGGGGCTGCCCTCCGTCATGTTCTGCACGGTCTGCCTTGCTGGAACTGTCTGCGCCATGCGCACCTCTCTTTCCTTGTCCCGCGGCGGGACGAATCTCTCATTTTTTGACGAAAAAGGAAAAGCGCCGCAGGAGCGGTGCTTTTCCTCAATTCCTGAAGAAACAGCAGATGAAAATTCTACAAAATCTTGACGGGTTCATTATATAGTTGTGTGGAACGAAAGTCAACCTTGCCGTTTACAGCACAAGGTTCAAAAGTGCAGGTGTGACGTACGTCTCGATGAGCGCGGCCACCAGCAGCAGCGGCACAGAGAATGTCAAAAAGACGCGGATGCAGTCCAGCACACGGCGGAAAAAGGGCATATCGCTCTTTTTGAGGATCCGTTCCGTTCCCGTGCGGCAGATGAGAAGGCCCAGCGCGCAGGATAAGATCAGCGCGGACAGCTCAAAAATGCCGTGGGGCAAAACGCCGAGAACATACACACCGAGACCGATGCCCTGCTGCTGATAGATGGCGGCGAACGCGCCGAGCATCAGCGCATTCGTGCCGAGCGCGAGCGCACTGAGCGGCAGGAACGGGATGAGCCCGTAGAGCATCGAGAGGAGGGACGCCGTGATGTTGTTGAAAAACAGCGTCGCCATCATCTGCGACTGGGGAACATCGTTCGTGAGGCCCAGCTGCTCAATCTGTGCGGCGAAGTTTTGAAGGATCTGCTGCGCCATATCGGGGAAGAGCATCCCTGCGGCAAAGCCAAGAAGCACCAGCACGCCGAACGCGGCGGCGGTGTTCAAAAATTCCCGCTTGATGAGATCGCGCGAGAGCGTAGGGCAGAGTTCGAAGATCATGCCAGCTTGGCGATACCGGCCTTGACGCGCTTGATCGTCTCCTCACGGCCGAGGATATGGCAAATTTCGACAGCGCCGCCGGGCGTGACGAGCTTGCCCGCAACGGCGATGCGCAGCGGCCACATGAGCGTCGCGTTCTTCACGCCGAGCTCCTCGGCGAATGAGACGAGCATGTCATGGATGGCATCATTCGTCCACGCGGGAAGGCTCTCGAGCTTGGGCAGGACCTTATTGAGCATGTCGAGCGAGACCTCGCTGTTGGTCTTGGACTTCTTGTTCGTGTAGAACTCAATGCCGTACTCGGGAAGAGCATCGAAGAAGTTGACCTTTTCGGGAATGTCGGTGAGCTTTTCGCAGCGGGCCTGTAAGAGTGCTGCGATCTCACCGACGGAGTACGCTTCGTTCTTGACGGCCTGACGGATGTAAGGCTCGGCAACTTTACAGAATTCCTCGGGCGGGAGATTGCGCAGGTAATTCGCGTTGAAATACGTCAGCTTTTCGATGTCGAAAATGGCAGGGGACTTGGAGATGCCGCCGATGTCGAACGCCCCCACCAGCTCGTCGAGCGTGAAGAACTCCTGCTCACTCTGCTCGCCGCGCGGCGACCAGCCGAGCAGCGCCACATAGTTGAGGATGGCGGGCGTCAGGTAGCCCTGCGCCTTGAGGTCTTCATAGCTCGGGTCGCCGTTGCGTTTACTCATCTTATGCTGCGCGTCGCGCATGACGGGGGAGCAGTGCACGTAGGTCGGCACCTCCCAGCCGAAGCCCTCGTAGAGGAGGTTGTACTTCGGGGCGGAGGAGAGATATTCGCTGCCGCGCACGACATGGGTGATGCCCATGAGGTGGTCGTCGATGACGTTGGCAAAGTTGTAGGTCGGCAGACCGTCGCGCTTCAAGAGTACCTGATCGTCGAGCGTCGTATTCTCCACCGTGATGTCGCCAAAGCTTGCATCGTGGAAGGTCGTGGTGCCGTCCTTCGGGATACGCTGGCGAATGACGTAGGGCTCGCCCGCGGCGACGCGCGCCTTGGCCTCTTCGAGCGGCAGGTCGCGGCAGGGATCGTCCGCGCGGTCAAATTCGCCGCTGTCCTCCTCGCTCTCGGCCTTTTCACAGAAGCAGTAGTAGGCGTGGCCGCGCTCGACTAAAAGCTCGGCGTACCTGCCGTAGGTGTCGCGGCGCTCGCTCTGGATATACGGGGCGACGGGGCCGCCGACGTCGGGGCCTTCATCGTGGGAAAGGCCGCATTCCGCCATCGTGCGGTAGATGACGTCCGTTGCGCCCTCGACGAGACGCCCCTGGTCGGTATCCTCGATGCGGAGAATGAACGTGCCGTTTGCGTGGCGGGCGATCAGATAGGTGTAGAGCGCGGTGCGCAGGTTGCCCACGTGCATATAGCCCGTGGGGGAGGGAGCGAAGCGCGTGCGCACCTTACCGTGCGGGATCTTCGCTTCCATTTCCTCAAAATACTTCATGTCGATGGACATAGATGACCTCCTGAAGTGAAATCAAAATAAAGATAGTTTATTACACCATATTTTGACCGAAAAGTCAACGAACGCACGACGCTCTTTTTCACCGGAATATGCTTGTATTTTGAAAAGGGGTATGGTAACATAACAAATTGGGTCGATAGCTGCGCCAAAACGGCGCAATTCGAGATAAAATGAGAAAAACAAAAAGATCGGAGAAAAAACGATGGAAAACATGGAAAACGCGGCGCGCAAGAAAGTGATGCTGTCCGGCATTCAGCCCAGCGGCGATCTGACCCTCGGGTCCTACCTCGGCGCGATCAAGAACTGGGCGGAGCGCGACGAGGAATTTGACAACTACTACTTCATGGCCGATATGCACTCGATCACCGTGCGTCAGGACCCTGCGGCGCTGCGCCGCCGCACGCTCGAGCAGCTGGCGCAGTACATCGCCTGCGGCTTGGACCCCGAGAAGAACACGCTGTTCATCCAGTCCCACGTGCCGCAGCACGCCGAGCTCGGCTGGGTCCTGAACTGCTATACGATGTTCGGCGAGCTCTCGCGCATGACGCAGTTTAAGGACAAGTCCGCCAAGAACAGCGAGAACATCAACGGCGGTCTCTTCACCTATCCTGCGCTGATGGCGGCGGATATCCTGCTCTATCAGCCCGACTATGTCCCTGTGGGCGAGGATCAGAAGCAGCATGTCGAGCTCTGCCGCAACATCGTGCAGCGCTTCAACGGCATCTATGGCGACGTCTTCAAGATGCCCGAGCCGTACATTCCCAAGGTCGGTGCGCGCGTAATGAGCCTGAGCGACCCGGGAGCCAAGATGTCGAAGTCCGATAAGGACCCCAACGGCTCCATTTACCTGATGGAAAAGCCCGAGGATATCCTGCGCAAGTTCAAGCGCGCCGTGACCGACAGCGACACGGAAAACTGCGTGCGCTATGATCCCACGAACAAGCCCGGCGTTGCGAACCTGATGACCATCTACTCCGCCGTGACGGGCAAGAGCTTTGACGAGATCGAGCAGGAGTTCGCCGGTAAGGGCTACGGCGCGTTCAAGCCCGCCGTGGGCGAGGCCGTCGTTGAAACCCTGCGCCCCATCCGCGAGGAGGCCACGCGCATTTTGGGCGACAAGGCGTATCTCGAGTCCGTGTATCGCGCGGGCGCACAGAAGGCGTCTTACGTGGCAGAAAAAACGCTGCGCAAGGTCTACAAGAAGGTCGGCTTTGTCGCGCGCTGATTAAAGGGTGGAGAACATGAACGGAATTCCGAAAGAGTTATTGCTGAGCGTCGGCGGCGCGCTGCTGTGCGCGTTTGCCGTCAGCTTTCTGATGTGCCCGCTCGTCAAGTCGTTTGCCTATAAGATCGGCGCGATCGACGTGCCGAAGGACAACCGCCGCATGCACAAAAAGCCCGTACCGCGTCTCGGCGGCCTTGCGATCTTCCTCGGCTTTATCGTGAGCATGCTGCTGTTTGTCAAGGTCGACCACCAGCTGCAAGGCATTTTGCTGGGCGCGTCCATCATCGTCGTTTTAGGCGTAGTGGACGATATGTCCCCGCTGCGCGCGTATTTTAAGTTCTGCGTGCAGATCTTCGCGGCGCTCGTCGCCGTGTTCCACGGCGTCGTGATCCAGACGCTCTCCAACCCGAACGTCTTTGCTGAAAGCCCGTATTGGGACCTCGGCTGGCTGTCCATCCCCATCACAGTCTTGTGGATCGTCGGTATCACGAACGCCGTCAACCTCATCGACGGCCTCGACGGCCTTGCCTGCGGCGTTTCGACCATCAGCGCCATTTCGATGCTCGTCATCGCGCTGCTCGTCTCTGAAAGCGATGTGGCGCTCGTGATGGCCGCGCTTGTGGGTGCGTGCCTCGGTTTCATGCCGTACAACAAGAATCCGGCCAAGATGTTTATGGGCGACACGGGCTCGACGTTCCTTGGCTACATCCTTGCGACGATCTCAATCCAGGGCCTTTTCAAGTATTACGCCATCGTGTCGTTCGCGGTGCCGTTCCTGATCCTGGGCCTGCCGATGTTCGACACGCTCTTTGCCATCATCCGCCGCCTGGCCCACGGGCAGAACCCGATGGCGCCTGACCGCGGACACATCCACCACCGCCTCATCGACATGGGCCTCAACCAGAAGCAGGCCGTCGCGGCGCTGTACGTCATCAGCAGTATCCTCGGACTTTCCGCCGTGATGCTGACGTCGAGCGGCGCGATCAAGGCGATGCTCTTTCTGATGGCGCTGGCGGTGGCGGCGTTCCTCGCCTCGCGCGTCATCTTCCGCCGCGATATCGACAAGGCATTGCAGGCGGAAAAGGCCGCGGCAGAGGAGAAGAGCACAGAGACCGCCACACCGGAGGAAACCGTGCCTGCGGAACCTGAAGAAGAATCCAACGAAAAGAAAAAAGAGGAAGCATAAATGGAAAAACTGCGCATTATGAGCGTGTTCGGCACGCGGCCCGAGGCCATCAAGATGGCCCCGCTCGTCAAGGAGCTTGCCTCGCGCGACGAGATCGAGAGCCTTTGCTGCGTGACGGCGCAGCACCGCGAAATGCTCGATAGCGTGATGGAGGTCTTCGACCTCAAGGCCGACTGCGACCTTGATATTATGACCCCGCGGCAGACGCTCTCGACCATCACGAGCAAGTGTCTGCTCGGTATGGACGACGCCATTGAGCAATTAAAGCCTGACATGATCTTAGTCCACGGCGACACGAGCACGACGTTTGCCGGTGCGCTCTCGGCCTTTTACCACAAGGTGCCCGTCGGACATGTGGAGGCGGGCCTTCGCACCTACGACAAATACTCCCCGTTCCCCGAGGAGATGAACCGCAAGCTCGTCACGGCCATCGCCGACCTCTATTTCTGCCCGACGAAAAATAACCGCGAGAACTTACTCAAAGAGGGCGTGACCGAGGGCCTTTTCATCACGGGCAATACGGTCATTGACGCACTGAAAACAACGGTGCGCAAGGACTATCGCTTTACAACAGAAGCGCTCAACGAGCTGGACTATTCAAGAAAGGTCGTGCTCGTGACGTGCCACCGCCGCGAGAATTACGGCCAGCCCATGGAGAACATCATGACCGCGCTGCGCGACATCGCCCTCCAGAATGAGGACTGCGAGCTCGTCTATCCCGTGCACCTCAGCCCTGTCGTGCGCGAGAACGCGCAGAAGTTCCTCGCCGGTACGCCGCGCGTGCATTTGATCGACCCGCTGAGCGCGGACGAGATGCACAATCTTATGGCGCGCTGCTACATGGTGATGACCGACAGCGGCGGACTCCAGGAGGAGGCTCCCGCGCTCGGCAAGCCCGTCCTTGTCATGCGTAAAGAGACCGAGCGTCCCGAGGCGGTCGCCGCTGGCACGGTGAAGCTCTGCGGCGTCGAGTACGACGACGTGCTGCGCATGGGCAACGAGCTTCTTCGCAGCAGGGAGGCGTACGACGCGATGGCGCACGCCGTCAACCCCTATGGTGACGGCCACGCCTGCGCACGCATCGCCGACGCGATTTTGTGGCACTTTGGCCGCCGGAGCGAGCGCCCCGCGGATTTTAACGCCTGATCTTGACAGAATGAAAGAAGGGAGTGGAGCGGAATGAGAAAGCGGAGGGTGACGCCCATCGGCGCTGCTTTCGTCGCGCTCGTTTTGCTGGTGCTCCTGTTTGTGGTGCGCGGCGCGCTGCACCATCCCGCGCACGTCGTGCTGCCGCAGGATGCGAGCAGTAGCGATGTGAGCGACGCGTCGCTCGACGACAGCGCCGTGGGCCGCATCGCCGTGCGGCCCGATACGGTGCAGTCCGCCATCGCGACGCTTGAACGTCCCGCGCGCTACTCGCGCGCCATCACGATCGAGCGCTACTATTCCGGCGGCAGCGGCATCGACCGCAGCAGTGTCAGCGTCGACGGAGCGTGGATGCGCGTCGACACCGAGCAGGCGAGCGGCGCGCAGAGCCACACGATCTCCAACGGGGAAAGAACGTGGGTCTGGTACGGCGGCAGCGAGCTCTATTACGAGAGCGCCGCAGCCTTCACCGCCGACGAGGAGCAGGGCATCCCGACGTATGAGGACATCCTGCGCCTTGACAAAAAGCGCATCGCTGCGGCGGATTACCGCCTGCTCGACACCGTGGACTGCATCTTTGTGGAAACTGCCGCCGATGACGGCGGCTACATTGAGCGCTACTGGGTCAGCGTGAGCAACGGCCTTCTCTGCGCGGCGGAAAAATTGCAGGGCGAGGATGTCGTCTACCGCATGGCGGGCATGAGCGTCGACAGCGGGAACGTGGCGGAGGACGCCTTTACGCTGCCGGACGGCACAGTGCTCCACGAAGGTGCGCTCGACGGCGCAAACCGGTAAAAGAAACTGAAAAGGCCGTCCGAAGATCGTTCTTCGGACGGCCTTTTTGTCAAAATATGTCATAAAATGAGCAGCAGCCCCAGCGCGACTAAAAGCTCGTCGTCCGCCTTTTCCTCAAAGAGGAAAAAGAGAATGAGCAGCAGCAAAATGTCCGCCGTGTCCACGCCCTTGAGCGGTAATTTGTCGAGGATGCGCGAGAAAAACTGCGACGCCTCCTGACTGATCGGCGGCGGGGGAGCGCCCCCCTGCGGCGGCCTTGGCGGCGGTGCGTTTCCACCGGAGGGCGGCGGGGGAGGCGGCCGGCCATCACGCGGCGGTTCGCCGCGCGGCGCGTCCTGCATCGGCATGCGGGTGTAGACGCCGTCGTCGTTGCGCAGATAGCGGTTATACATTGCGCGGCCCCCCTTCGCTGAGGAGCAGCGTCTTTCCCAGGTGGATGAAGCGCGCGAGC
>ERZ857629.1594-NODE-1594-length-24128-cov-11.042787_pt1 | contig 24128 bp, 19 predicted proteins | sample MGYA00519700_ERZ857629 | MGnify/ENA primary metagenome ERZ857629 (study PRJEB31778, sample SAMEA3449351) | human gut metagenome | biome: human gut; feature: human-associated habitat; material: faeces | place: United Kingdom | collected 2010/2012 ...
CGTCGGCCGCCGCTGCGGCCGCCGCCGCCACAGGCGGCGTCATGGGGTCGAGCGCGGCAAGATACGGCGCATAGACGCCGTTCGGGTCAAGACCGGCGTACACGTTGATGGCCGCCGCACTGATAAGGCACAGCGCCAGCAGCGGAGAAAACGATCGACGGGACATGGAAGGCTCTCCTTAGAAATGGGAATAGAGAAAGGCATTGCCCGACGAGGTGGCGACAAAGTACACGCACACCCAGAAGAGCAGAAACAGCGGGAGCTGGACGAGCAGGCTGCCGCGGTGCTTTTCATAAAAGCGGCGCGGCTGCGGCAGGCAGAAGACCACACCCAGAAGCAGCAGCCACCAATAGGACGAGAGCAGCTTGAGCGCATCCTGCGGCGAGACGGCGCTGTGCGCGCCGAAAAACGGGAACAGACGCGAGAAATATGCGCCGAGGGCGGAAAGATCCGTGATGCGGAAGATGACCCACGTGGGCGGGATGGCGAGGAGCAGGTAGAGGTGCGAGAGCAGCGCATGGCGCTTCAGAAAGCCGCCGATGCAGAATTTTTCCAGCAGAATGAAGCAGAGCAGCGCCGCGCCCCAGAGCACGAAGCTCCAGCTCGCCCCGTGCCAGAGGCCGGTGAAAAACCATACCACCGCCAGCGCGAGCGCCGTGCGCAGCCCGCCGTGCCGGCTGCCGCCGAGCGGGATGTAGAGATAATCGCGGAACCACGTGCCGAGCGTGATGTGCCAGCGGCGGTAGAACTCGCTTACCGAGCGCGCGGCGTAGGGAGAATCGAAGTTGCGCGGCACGGGAAGCCCCAGCATCTGCCCAAGGCCCATCGCCATGAGCGAATAGCCGGAAAAGTCGAAGTAGAGCTGCATACTGTAGCTCACCGCGCCCAGCCACGCAAGCGGCGTTGACAGATACTCGTATCCGATGCGATCGAGCGCGGCCCACAGCGGCGCGAGCTGGTCGGCCAGCAGCACCTTGAAGCAAAGCCCGATGACAAAGCGCTCAAAGCCCTCCTCCGCGTCCGTGCGCGTGAGCGTGCGCGCCTTCAGCGGCGCGCGCCAGTCGTCATAGCGCAGGATCGGCCCCATGATAAGCTGCGGGAACGCGGCGGTAAAGGCTGCGTAGCGGACAAGGCTCGTTTCCGCCTCCGCGCCGCGGTACACGTCGATGAGGTACCCCGCGCTCTGAAAGAGATAGAAGCTCACGCCCAGCGGCAGCACAAGGGATACGGGCGAGAAGGTCTGATGCGTCAGTATGCCCACATTTTCCAGAATAAAGCCCGCGTACTTGAAAAAGACCAGGCAGTAGAGATCCGCCGCCAGCGCAAGGGCCAGCAGGAAGCGCCGCGTGCCGCGCCCGCGTCCCGTCATCAGGCGCGCGAGCGCATAGTGGATGAGCACCGCCGCCGTGAGCAGCAGCGTGTCGCGCGCGCCCGCACCGAAAAAGTAGAAGCCGAAGCTGCCGAGCACGAGCACCGCGTTTTTCCACGCGCGCGGGGCGATATAGTAGACCGCGAGGAACGCGGGCAGAAAATAAAACAAAAACTGCAGATCTGCAAAGCTCACAAAGCGGCTCTCCCGTCCAATAATGTCATTCTGTCATGATTTTACACAGCGGGGAGGGGGTCTGGCAACGGTAAAATCAGGAAATCGCCGGATATCTTGCGGTTTACATCCGCCGCCGCCCGTGTTACAATCCAAGGGCGCGGGGAAGTATGGCGTTATGTTAATCGTAAGCCCTGCACCCCGCGCTGTCAATGTCAAAAGGGTTACAATTTCGGTTACAATTTGTAACGGAGGTCGTATGGGAAAGGAAACGGTCCTCGCGCTGCTGCTGCGCGAGAGGGGGCGCTTCGTCTCCGGCGAAGCCATCAGCGCTGCGCTCGGCATCACGCGCGCGGCGATCTGGAAAAGCATCTCCGCCCTGCGCGCCGACGGGTATGAGATCGACGCCGTCACGGGGCGGGGCTACTGCCTGCGCGCGCTGCCCGATGCGCTCACGGAGCAGACCGTGCGCGCTTATCTCGGCGATGTGCGGACGGTCGGCGCGCGCATCGACTGCTTTGATTCGCTCGACTCGACGAACGCCTACTTAAAGCGCGCCGCCCTTGAAAACGCGCCGGACGGAACGGTCGCCGTCGCCGCCGAGCAGACGAGCGGACGCGGCCGCCGCGGGCGCAGCTTTCAGAGCGCGGCGGGCAAGGGCGTGTACCTTTCGGTGCTGCTGCGGCCCGACGTCACGCCCGAGCGGCTTCTGCCGCTGACGGGGCTTGTCGCCGCTGCCGTCTGCCGCGCGGTCGACCGCGTGAGCGGCGCGCAGACGCAGATCAAGTGGACGAACGACCTCGTGCTGAACGGGCGCAAGCTCTGCGGCATCCTCACCGAGCTGAGCCTTGAGGGCGAAAGCGGCACGCTGCAGTCGGTCGTCGTCGGCATCGGCGTCAACGTCAGCCAGACGGCGGCGGATTTTGACGGCGAGGTCGCGAACATCGCCACCTCGCTGCTGCGCGAAACGGGAAAGTCCGTCTCCCGCGCGGTGCTGGCCGCCGCGATGATCGAGGAGCTCGACGCGCTCTACGGCGCGCTCAAAGCGGGCGATACGGCGGCGTATCTTGCCGAGTACCGCCGCCGCTGCATCACCATCGGACGCGAGGTGCGGCTTTTGTGGCAGGATGCGCGCGAAAGGGTCACGGCGCTCGATGTGGACGAGGAGTTCGGCCTTATCGTGCGCCATGCGGACGGTGCGGTCGAAACGATCCGCACCGGCGAGGTATCCGTGCGCGGATTGTATGGATATGTTGAGTGAGGAGGGACCATCTTGAAGCTTTTGTGGGAGCTTTTTTACACCTTTGCCAAGGTCGGGGTCATGACCTTCGGCGGCGGCTACGCCATGCTGCCCATTTTGCAGCGCGAGGTCGTGGAGAATAAGGGCTGGGCGACGGAGGAGGAGCTTGCCGACTGGTTCGCCATCGGTCAGTGCACCCCCGGCGTCATCGCGGTCAACACCGCGACGTTTGCGGGCCGCAGGGTCGCGGGCAATGTCGGCGGCATCGTCGCGACGCTCGGCGTCGTGTTCCCCAGCATCGTCATCATCTCGCTGCTCGCGGGCGTCATTACGACCTTTGCCGACGTCGCGTGGGTCAAAAACGCCTTTGCCGGCATCCGCGTGTGCGTGTGCGTGCTCATCTTCAACGCTGTTATGAAGCTGTGGAAGAAGTCCGTCGTCGATAGGGCGACGCTTGCGCTCTATCTCATCATTCTGGCGGCGTCGCTGTTTCTCGACTGGTCGCCGATCATCTTCGTGCTGTTTGCGGCGCTCAGCGGCATCATTTTGCAGGTATATCTCAAGAAGGGCGGTGAGCAGGCATGATGATCTACCTCCAGCTTTTCTGGGAGTTTTTCAAGACCGGCCTTTTCGCCATCGGCGGCGGCATGGCCACGCTCCCGTTTCTCTACGATATGTCGGATAAGACCGGCTGGTTCACGCGCGCCCAGCTCGCGGACATGATCGCCGTGTCCGAGTCCACCCCCGGGCCGATCGGCGTCAACATGGCGACCTATGTGGGCTATCTCACGGGCGGCGTGCCCGGCGCCGTCACGGCGACGCTCGGCCTTGTCACGCCCTCGATCATCGTTATTCTGATCGTCGCGGCTTTTTTGCAGGCTTTCCGCACCAGCAGATATGTCACCGGTGCGTTTTACGGCCTGCGCCCCGCGTCCACTGCACTCATCACCGCGGCGGGCCTTGTCGTGGTGAAGGAAACGTTTGTCGTGTCCGCCGGCTTTTTCTGGCAGGGGCTGATCCTTGCCGCCGTGATCATCGTGCTGACGAATTTCGTCAAGCAGACGAAAAAATGGCACCCGATCGTGTTCATCGGACTGTCCGCGCTGGTCGGCGTGGTGTTCCGCTTCGCGGGAGCGTAAAATTATTCAAAAAAGAGGAGCAGCCTTTTGGCTGCTCCTCTTTTTTGAGGGGGATTGCGCTCCGCTTCGCGCCTCACCGCCCGCAGGGCGGCTGCGACACGCGCGGAGCGAGAAGTGTTTTTCTGGCACGCATATATTGTCAGAAAAAACGGATTACAATTTATTTCGCGTCTGCGGATGCCGCGTATCCCTTGCGGGTAAAACTCTGCGAGGCTTTTTAACCTCTGCTTCAATCCGTCGACGCGATATGCCCCGCGATGCGCTGCATGATCATGTCGAGCGCCACGAGGTTGTGCCCGCCCTCGAGCACGATGATGTCGGCATACTTGCGGCTCGGCTCAACGAACTGCTCGTGCATGGGCTTGACGGTCGTAAGGTACTGCGTGATGACGCTCTCGAGCGTCCTGCCGCGGTCGCGCACGTCGCGCAGCGCGCGGCGCAGGATGCGCACGTCCGCGTCGGTCTCGACGAAGATCTTGATATCCAGCATCTCGCGCAGGCGCGGATCCTGAAAAATGAGGATGCCCTCCACGATCACGACCTTGCTCGGCAGAACGAGCTGCGTCTCGTTCGTGCGCTGGTGCTCGGCGTAGGAATAGACGGGGCAGCGGATGGGCTTGCCGGCCTTGAGCGCCTTGAGCTGCTCGACCATCAGGTCGGTCTCAAAGGCGTCCGGATGGTCGTAGTTCTGCTTGCAGCGCTCCTCGAAGGGCCTGTCCTGATAGCGGTAGTAGCTGTCGTGGTGGACAACGCTGATGTCGTCGCCGAAGTGCTGCTTCAAATGCTCGGTGAGCGTCGTTTTGCCGGAGCCGGTGCCGCCTGCAATGCCGATAAAGATGGTATTCATCGCGTCTGCCTCCATGATGTGTTCTTTTTCTCCATTATAGGCGGGCGCACGGACAAAAGCAAGCCAAAGCGGCGGGATGTGACAAATTTTTGCGTGCCGACGGTTGACGCGGCGGCGGAAAAAAGGTATTATGTAAAGGTCATGTGCGCGCGATGACTGCGCGCCGGCATTTTCTCAGTGAACAAGGAAAGGAGCGGCGGCATGGATCTTATCAAATGCCCGCGCTGCGGCGAGGAATTCTCCCCCAGCTATCGTAAATGCCCGTTCTGCGAGGAGGGCGATCATCCCCGCAGAGTCAAATACAATTCCGGAAAGAACGGACGCCGCGTGTCCGACAAAAAGCAGACCCATTCCGCGCGCGGTGCGATGGCCGGCGTGCTGGTCGTGGTGCTGCTGCTTTTGAGCTGGTCGCTCTTTGGCGACAAGCTCGTGGCGAAGATCAATGCCGACAAAACGCCCGGCACCGAGCAGACGGACGGGCAGACGCCGGATGACGGCGCCGCGGCCGATCCGAGCGGCACGGACGCCGACCCGAACGGCGCGAACGGCGATACGGCCGTCCCGCCCGACGCAAGCACCGATCCGAACGGCGGCGACGCGCCCGACCCGAACGCGCAGCCCCAGCCCGGCGATACCACAACGCCGGACACCACGACGCCGGATACGACCGCGCCCACGGTCGACGCCTCGAGCCTGAGCATCAGAACAAACGTCGGCACGACGCTCAGCAGGGACGCGAGCGGGAGCTTTGACTGCACGATCAAAAAGAGCGAGTCCATCAAGCTCACCGTTTCCGGCACGGACGCTGCGGCCGCATGGTCGGTCGCCGACGCGAGCGTGCTCACCATCAGCGCCGACGGCGGGATCACCCCGCTCAAGACCGGCACCACCAACGTGACGGCGAGCGTCGGCGGCGCTGTGCTCACGATCATCGTGCGCGTGGTGAACTGAGCGTTTGCGGCGGGAGAAGTGGATCAAAACACAAAAAAGAGCGGCCTTTGGCCGCTCTTTTTTACATAAAAAAGCAGAGCCACCGCCTTGAAAGCAATGCCCTTGTGTGCTACAATTACTTTGAATCAGTGTTTTCGGGAGCGTATCATGACCAAGCAGGATCTTCAGCGGAAAAACCCTCTTGCCATCTTTTTGCATTACTTCAAGCCCCACCGCGCGCTGTTCGTGCTCGACCTTGTCTGCGCGACTGTCGTTTCGCTCATCGACCTCGCCTTCCCGCTCGTGACGCGCAAATCGATGTACGAGCTTTTGCCGGATCGGCAGTACCGCACGTTTTTCACCGTCATGGCGGTGATGATCGCGGCGTTTGTCGTGCGCGCGCTTTTGTACTATGTCATCGCCTATTGGGGGCACACCTTCGGCATCCGCGTCGAGGCGGACATCCGCCGCGACCTTTTCATCCACGTGCAGGAGCTGGACGTCAGCTTTTTCGACCATAACCGCACGGGCCAGCTTATGAGCCGCCTGACGAGCGACCTCTTCGAGATCACGGAGCTCGCCCACCACGGCCCCGAGGATCTGCTGATCTCCACGCTTACGATCGTGGGCGCGCTGGCCGTCATGTTTTCCATCGAGTGGCGGCTCGCGCTGGTGGTGGCGTGCATTCTGCCGGTCTTCATCGCGGTCATCATGTCGCGCCGGCGCAGGATGAGCGCCGCGTCCCGCAACGAAAAGAAAAAGACCGCCGCGATCAACGTCGGCATCGAGTCCTCGCTCTCCGGCATCCGCACGGCGCGCGCCTTTGCCAACGAATCGGCCGAGATCGGCAAGTTCGATACGGCCAACGAGGAGTTCAAGGTCTCCAAGCGCGCCTTCCACCACGAGATGGGCCTTTTCAACGCGACGATGGAGTTCTTCATGACGCTCCTCTCCGCCGCCGTCATTACGGCGGGCGGATACCTCATCATGCGCGGCGAGATGAACTACATCGACCTCATCACCTTCTCGCTCTACATCACAACGTTTATCAACCCCGTGCGCAAGCTCGCCAATTTCTCCGAGATCTTCGCGCGCGGCTTCGCAGGCGTGGAGCGCTTCGTGGCGCTCATGCGCATCGAGCCTGCGCTGCGCGATGCGCCGGATGCGAAGGAGCTTACGCATTGCCGCGGTGAGATCGATGTCGACCATGTGAGCTTTGCCTACGATACGGACGAGGGCGGCGGCGTGCTGCATGATGTGAGCGTCCGCGTCGCCCCCGGCGAAATGGTCGCCATCGTGGGCCCCAGCGGCGGCGGCAAGTCGACGCTCTGCCAGCTCATCCCGCGCTTTTACGAGGTCGGCGCGGGCGCGATCCGCATCGACGGCACGGATGTGCGCGCGCTCACGCAGTCCTCGCTCCGCCGCGCCGTCGGCATCGTGCAGCAGGATGTCTTCCTCTTTGCCGACACTGTGCGCGAGAATATCCGCTACGGCCGCCCGGACGCGACGGACGAGGAGATCGTCGAGGCGGCGAAGCGCGCGGAGATCTACAATGATATCATGGCCATGCCGCACGGCTTCGACACCTACGTCGGCGAGCGCGGCACGATGCTCTCCGGCGGGCAGAAGCAGCGCGTGTCCATCGCGCGCATCTTTCTCAAAAACCCGCCCATCCTCATTCTCGACGAAGCCACCAGCGCGCTTGACAGCGTGACGGAGGTAAAGATCCAGCACGCCTTCGACGAGCTTTCGCGCGGCCGCACGACGCTCGTTATCGCACACCGGCTCTCCACTGTCCGCTCGGCCGACCGCATCCTCGTCATCGAGGACGGCCGCGTCGCCGAGGAGGGCACGCACGATTCGCTCCTTGCGAAAAACGGCGAATACGCCGCGCTCTGGCGCGCGCAGAACGGAGGGGTCTGATGGACCGCCGCCAGCTTTTGGACCGCGCCGCCCGCAGCGGCGACGAGCGCATCCTGCTTGCGCACGTCCTCGATAAGTACGAGCAGTGCGCGCAGCGCAATATTCCCGCGGCCACCGGCTTTTTGAGCCCCGCCGAGCAGCGGTCGGCGCAGGAGCTGCTCCATGCCGCCGCCATCCACAGCGGCTTTGCCTTCTGCGGCGGGTATGAGCGCGCGGAGCGGAAAATGCTCCTTTTCCTGCCCGACTGGCAGGAGCAGGCCGACGAGAGCGCGTACATGGCGGCGCTGCGCTGCACCTACCGGAAGGAGGACGCGCTCACGCACCGCGACTTTCTCGGCTCGCTCATGGCCCAGGGCGTCACGCGCGACACGCTCGGCGACATTCTGGTGTCCGACGGTTCGTGCGACCTGCTCGTCACGCGCGAGCTGGCGCCCTATCTGCTGCAAAATGTCACAAGCGCGGGGCGCGTCAGGCTCTCGATCGGTGAGATCGACCTTTCCGCGCTCAACGTTCCGCCTCTCAGCGTCAAAGAGATCCGCGACACGGTCTCCACGCTCCGGCTCGACGCGGTGACGGCGAGCGGCTTTTCCATGAGCCGCGGCAGGGCGCAGGAGCTGATCGCCTCGGGCCGCGTGCAGCTCAACCACCGCGAAACGCTCAAGGCCGACGCGCCCGTCGCGCAGGGAGACGTGATCTCCGCGCGCGGACTTGGCAAATTCGATGTCGCCGAGGTCGGCGGCCTGAGCAGAAAGGGAAGAACGGCGATCCTGCTGCGCCGGTATCTGTAAGGAGAGAGATCAGCATGACGATGGAAGAAAAGATCGCGCGCATCAACGCGCTTTCCCGCAAGGCGAAGACCGCGGGGCTGAGCGATGCGGAGCGCGAGGAGCAGGCGCAGCTGCGCCGCGACTATATCGCGTCCGTCAAGGCCAACCTCAAGGCCCAGCTCGACAACACCTATGTCGTCGGCGACGACGGGAAAAAGACAAAGCTTGCCGATTTTCAGCGCGGCAAAAAAGAACGCTGAAGGAGATAAGAGAGGAAGAAAAACGGATGAGCAACGAATTTGAGTACGATCCCGAGAGCGGCACGTTCCGCCCATACCCTCAGCCGCCAAAAAAGAAAAACGATCCGGACATCGGCAGCTGGATCACGATCGCGGTGCTGTTCATGATCTGGTGGCCGCTCGGCCTTTTCGCCCTGTGGGGCAAGCTGTCCGACAAACCGCGCAAAAAAAGCGCGCATACCACCCGCACCGTCAGCACCGGCGGTATGCGCACCAGCGCCAGTCCCAACGCCAATACCGCCGCGCGCAGCCAGAACAAGGTGGAGAAGACCGTCAAGAAGATGACCCGCGCGCCCGAGGCGTCGGACAGGACCGCCCGCATCCTGACGATCGTCGGCATCCTCCTCGTCGCCGTGTTCGGCGTCTCGCTCCTGCCGCAGATCGCCGAGATCATCGGCTACGGCTGGTACTCCTATATGCTGAGCGACCTTATGTCCACGGCGGGCTTCCTCGCCGGCGGCCTTGTCATGCTCGGCGCGGGACGCAAGATGCGCCGCCGCAGCGCGCGCATCGCGCGCTACATGGCCGTCATGGGCGAGCGCCCCTACGTCGGCATCGACGAGCTGTGCGCCGTCTCCGGCAAAAAGCGCAAGACCGTCGAGCGCGACCTTGAGTTCATGGTCGAAAAGGGAATGCTCGATGCCGGCGCGTACTTCGACAGCGGGCGCGGCATCCTTTTCCGCAGCGCCGACGCCTTTGCCGCCTACGCAAGTGAAAAGGCAAAGGCGGAAAACGTCACGCCCAAGGAAGCCAACGAGGGCTATGCCGGCGCGCTGCGCGCCATCCGCGACGCGAACGACCGCATCGCCGACCCCGTCCTTTCCGAAAAGATCGACCACCTCGAGACCGTTGCGGGCAAGATCTTCCGCGAGGTCGAGGAGCATCCGGAAAAGCAGCAGCAGGCCGCAACGTTCCTGAACTACTATCTCCCCACCACCCTGAAGCTGCTTGACAGCTACGCCAAGTTCGAGGAGGCCGGCATCGAGGGCGAGAATCTCTCCCGCGCGCAGGAGCGCATCGAGGAGACGATGGACGCGCTCGTCAAGGGCTTTGACAAGCAGCTCGACGATCTCTACCGCAGCGAGGCGATGGACATCGACAGCGACATTCGCGTGATGGAGAACATGCTCCGCCGCGACACTGCGAGCGTTGCGGAGGATTTCGGCCTCGGCGGCGCGGCGGTCCAGCGTGCGCCGGACGAGGAATGACGCCGCCGCGGCGACGGCTTTCGCCCCGCCGCGCTCCGGCACTGTGCTATGGTAAGCAAAGGAGAGGCACATGAAAAGATTTGACGTCGCCGCCTTCTACGGCGGCACGAGCAGCGAGGCCTACCGCTATTTCGGCGCGCATCCGGCGCGCGTGAACGGGGAAGAGGGCTACCGCTTCCGCGTCTGGGCGCCGAACGCCGCGCACGTTTCCGTCGTCGGCGATTTCTGCGGCTGGAACGGCTATGCCCACCCGATGCAGCGCAACGATGACGGCATCTGGGAAACGTTCGTCACGGGCCTGCGGCAGTATGACGTTTACAAATACGCCGTCACGAGCCAGCAGAGGCGCACCGTCCTCAAGACCGACCCCTACGCCTTCCACGCCGAGACCCGCCCAGGCACGGCGGGCAAGCTCTACGATCTGCGCGGCTACCGCTGGCACGATCAGGCGTGGCGCGCGGGCCGCGCGGGCGAGAGCGTCTACGAAAAGCCGCTCAACATCTACGAGCTCCATCTCGGCTCGTGGCGGCGGCGTGCGAACGGCGATTTCTACGACTACCGCTCGCTTGCCCGCGAGCTTGCGCCCTACGTCAAGGAGCTCGGCTACAACTGCGTCGAGCTCATGCCCGTCACCGAGTACCCGCTCGACGATTCCTGGGGCTACCAGTGCACCGGCTACTTCGCCGCGACCTCGCGCTACGGCACGCCGAAGGACTTCATGTACTTCGTCGACCACCTGCATCAAAACGGCATCTCCGTCATTCTCGACTGGGTGCCCGCCCACTTCTGCAAGGACGAGCACGGCCTCATCGACTTTGACGGCACGCCCTGCTACGAATACGCCGACCCCAACAAGCGCGAGCACGAGGGCTGGGGCACGCGCGTTTTCGACTATGGCCGCGGCGAGGTCAGGAGCTTTCTCCTGTCCTCCGCCGCCTTCTGGCTGCGCGAATTTCATCTCGACGGCCTGCGCGTGGACGCGGTCGCCTCGATGCTTTATCTCGACTATGGCCGCGAAGCGGGCCATTGGACGCCGAACCGGAACGGCGGACACGAGAATCTCGAGGCCATCGACTTCCTCCGCGTGCTGAACCGGACGGCCTTTGCCGTCAACCCCAACGCCCTCATGGTCGCCGAGGAATCCACCGCATGGCCGCTCGTCACGCGCCCCGCGGAGGATGGCGGCCTCGGCTTCAACCTCAAGTGGAACATGGGCTGGATGAACGATATGTGCCACTACCTGAAGCTTGACCCCTGGTTCCGCCAGTTCCACCACAAGGACATCACGTTTTCCCTGATGTACGCCTTTTCCGAGAATTTCATCCTGCCGATCTCGCACGACGAGGTCGTGTACATGAAGGGCTCTCTTCGCGGCAAGATGCCCGGCGACGACTGGCAGCAGCTCGCCGGCGTGCGCGCGTTCACGGCGTATCTTTTGTCCCATCCGGGCAAAAAGCTCACGTTCATGGGCGCGGAGCTGGGCCAGTGGCACGAGTGGAACTTTGCCTCCCAGCTCGACTGGTACCTGCTCGATAACCCCGACAACCAGAAGATCCACCGGTTTTTCAAGGATATCAACCATTTCTATCTTTCCCAAAGTCCCCTCTGGGAGATCGACTTTTCGTGGGAGGGCTTTGAGTGGCTCGTCGCCGACGATAACGAGAACAACGTCGTCGTCTTCGTCCGCCGCGACAAGGCGGGCCGCGAGCTGATCGCCGCCGTCAACTTCTCTCCCCTGGGGCGGCGGGATTACCGCTTCGGCGTGCCGCCGAAGAAAACCTACAGGGAGCTGTTCACCACCGACCGCCCCGCCTACGGCGGCACGGGCGACTGGCTGAACGAAGCCCCCGTCGAAACGCAGCCCATCCCCTCCCACGGCCGCCCGTGCTCCATTGCCGTCGATCTGCCGCCGCTCGGCGCGGCGTTCTTCGCCGGCGAGGGAACGTGGACCGCGCCGCCGGAGCCGGAGCAGGAAGACCCACACGGACAGGAACTCATACCAGACGTGCAGAACGCATAAAGGAGGAGACTTCAAGCGTGAAAAAAGAATGCATCGCCATGCTGCTCGCCGGCGGTCAGGGCAGCCGTCTCTATGTGCTCACGGAGAGCATGGCCAAGCCCGCCGTGCCGTTCGGCGGCAAGTTCCGCATCATCGACTTTCCGCTCTCAAACTGCGCCAACGCCGGCATCGACACCGTCGGCGTGCTCACGCAGTACCGTCCGCTCGAGCTCAACCGCTACATCGGCTCGGGCCAGCCGTGGGACCTTGACCGCGCGGACGGCGGCGTCCACATCCTGCCGCCGTACCAGAGCGCGGACGGCGCCTCGTGGTACAAGGGCACGGCCAACGCCATTTTCCAGAACATCGGCTTTGTCGATATGTACGACCCCGATTATGTCCTCATCCTCTCCGGCGACCACATCTACAAGATGGACTACGCCAAAATGCTCGCCCACCACAAAAAAACGGGCGCGGACTGCACCATCTCCGTCATGGAGGTGCCGTGGGAGGACGCGCCGCGCTTCGGCATCATGAACGTCGACGAGACGGACACGATCGTCGAGTTCGAGGAAAAGCCCGCGCACCCCAAGAGCAACCTTGCCTCGATGGGCATTTATATCTTCTCGTGGAAAAAGCTGCGCGCCTATCTCATTGAGGACGAGGGCGACGAGACGAGCAGCAACGATTTCGGCAAAAACATCATCCCCAAAATGCTCGCGCGCGGCGAAAAGATGTCCGCCTACCGCTTCTCCGGCTACTGGAAGGACGTCGGCACGCTCGATTCGCTCTGGGATGCGAACATGGACATGCTCGCCACCGGCAGCGGGCTGGATCTTCTTGAAAAGGACTGGCCGATCTACGGCCGCTCTTCCTCCGTGCCGCCCGCCTTTCTGGGGCGGGACGCGCACGTGGAGCACAGCGTCATCGCCCGCGGCTGCACGGTCGAGGGCGCGGCGGAAAACTCCGTCCTCTCCGAGCGCTGCACGGTCGAGGAGGGCGCGCGCGTGGAGTATTCGATCCTCATGCCCGGCGCGGTGGTGAAGCGGGACGCGCGCGTGTCCTATGCCATCATCGGCGAGAACGCCGCCGTCGGCGAACGCGCCATCGTGGGCGCGCCGCCGGAGAGCACGCCGCCTGAGGAGTGGGGTATCACCGTCGTCGGCCCCGACGCGGCGGTAGAGGACGGACACATTCTTCCGGCCAAGCGTATGCGCAGCCGAGACGGAAAGGAGACGGTACGATGAACGGACTGCACGGCATCATTTTCGCCTATGAAAAATCCCCCGGCCTGCGCGAGCTGACCGAGCGGCGTATGCCCGCCTCTCTGCCCTTCGGCGGGCGCTACCGCGCCGTCGACTTCATGCTCTCGGGCATGGCCAGCGCCGGCATCACGGACGTCGGCGTCGTCCTGAACGGGAACTATCAGAGCCTTATCGACCACATCGGCAACGGCAAGGTGTGGGACATGGCCCGCAAGTACGGAGGACTCAAGCTCCTCCCGCCCTTTGCCGACGGCAGCCGCTACCGCAGCGAGGAATTCCGCGGCAAGCTCGACGCGCTCGCGGGCGTGCGCTCCTACCTTGCGAGCATCCGGCAGGACTATGTCATCCTGTCCGACAGCGACCTCATCATCAATCTCCCGCTCCAGCAGGTGCTCGACTTCCACATCGAAAGCGGCGCGGACATCACCTGCGTATGCACCGCGAACGGCGAATTTGTCGACAACGCCACCTACTTCACGCTCGACGATACCGGCCGCATCGTTGAAACGCGCTGCGCGCCGCGCACGGCGTCCGGCTGCCGCAGCCTTGAGATCTATCTGCTCCGCCGCGAGCTGCTGCTCTCGCTCGTCGACAGCTGCGCCGCGCAGGAGAAATACAGCTTCCGCAGCGACGTGCTCTGCGCCATGGCGGGCACGCTCAATCTCAGGGGCTTTGTGTGGGACGGCTTTGCCGCCCAGCTGCGCACGGTGCGCGAGTATTACGAGCGCAGCATGCAGCTGCTCGACCCCTCCATCCGCGCCGAGCTTTTCTGCCCCGCGCGCCCCATTCTCGCCAAGGAGGATGACGAGGCCGCGTCCTACATCGCGCCCGAGACGCGCTGCGTCAATTCCCTCATCGCCGACGGCTGCCAGATCGAGGGCACGGTGGAGGGCAGCATCCTCTTCCCCGGCGTGAAGGTCGGCAAGGGCAGCCAGGTCAAAAACTGTATCCTCTTTAAGAATACCGTCATTGAGGACGGCGTGACCCTCGGCCATGTCATCACGGACAAAAACGTGCGCATCCGCCGCGGCGGCACGCTGATCGGACACGCAAGCTATCCGCTTGCCGTCAGCAAAAACAGCGTCGTGTGAGCTTCGCCCCGCGGGCGGAGCGCAGAAAGGAGAGAAAGACATGAACATTCTGTATGTCACGAGCGAAGCGGTGCCGTTCTGCAAAACGGGCGGCCTTGCCGACGTTGCGGGCAGTCTGCCGCAGGCACTCGCCGCCGCCGGCGACCATGTGAGCGTCATCCTGCCGCTATACGAGCGCGTGAAGGACAAATGGGGCGACCGGCTGCACTTTGAAAAGTGGACGTTCGTGCGCCTTGCGTGGCGCAGCGTCTACTGCGGCCTTTTTTCGCTCGACTATCAGGGCGTCACCTGGTACTTCATCGACAACGAGAGCTACTTCCGCCGCGGCGACCTCTACGGCTACTTTGACGATGGCGAGCGCTTCGCGTTCTTCTCGCGCGCGGTGACGGAGCTGCTGCCCTCGCTTCCGGAAAAGCCGGATGTCGTCCACTGCAACGACTGGCAGAGCGCGCTCGTTCCCATCTACATCCGCGACGAGGCCGTGCGCAGCGACTTCTACAAGAGCATCCGCACCGTCATCACCGTGCACAACATCGAGTATCAGGGCCGCTACGGCCGCGAGACGCTCGAGGATCTTTTCGGCCTCGACCGCGGCTGGTTCGACGGCGGCACGCTCGAATTCGGCGGAGATGTGAATCTCCTCAAGGGCGCGATCGTCACGGCCGACGCCGTCACCGCCGTCAGCCCCACCTACGCCCAGGAGCTCAAGTACGCCTACTTTGCCCACGGCCTTGAAAACGTCATGGACATGAACGCCCGCAAGCTCCACGGCGTGCTCAACGGCATCGACATGCAGCGCTACGACCCCGCGCACGACAAGAACCTCGTGAGCGCCTACAGCGCGGAAAAGCTTGCCGGCAAGGCCAGGGACAAGGCGCAGCTGCAAGCCTCGCTCGGCCTTCAGCCGCGGCCCGATACGCCGATCCTTGCCATGGTCTCCCGCCTTGTTTCCCACAAGGGGCTCGACCTTGTGTGCGAAACGCTTGACTATTTCATGGAAAAGGACGTGCAGCTCGTTGTGCTCGGCAAGGGCGACGCGAAGTACGAGACCTTCTTCCAGTACGCGCAGACCCGCTACAGCGGTCGCATGGCTGTTTACCTCGGCTATTCCGAGGAACTGGCCATGCAGATCTACGCCGGCGCCGACCTTTTCCTCATGCCCTCGAAGAGCGAGCCGTGCGGCCTCTCGCAGATGATCGCCATGCGCTACGGCGCAGTGCCCATCGTGCGCGAGACCGGCGGACTCAAGGACACCGTCCACGCCTACGAAGCGTGGAACGGCGCGGGCAACGGCTTTTCGTTCGCCAACTACAATGCCGGCGATATGTGCCACGTTATCTGCGAGGCCATCGACCTCTATCACCGCAATAAGCCCGCCTACGCCATGCTCCAGCAGCGCGGCATGACCGCCGATTTCAGCTGGACGCGCTCGGCGCAGGAGTATCACAACATTTACGAATCCATCTGCAAGTAAGAGAAAAGGAACGAGCCTATGACCATTGATTCCGTCAAGAAAATGAAAGAAGCGCTGTGCGAAAAGCTCAAGGTGAGCTTCGGCAGCACCGTCGAGGAGGCGAGCGACGCGCAGATGCTGCGCGCGAGCGCGCTCGTCCTGCGCGACGTGATGGCTGAGCGCAGCGTTGATACCGCCCGCCGCACGCGGCAGGAGCAGCTGCGTCAGGTCCACTACCTGTCCATGGAGTTCCTCATGGGCCGCAGCCTGATGAAAAACGCCTTCAACCTCGGCGTCGGAGAGATCCTCACCGATGCGCTCGATGAGCTGGGCTTCCGCGCGGCCGATATCTTCGAGAGCGAGCCGGACGCGGGCCTCGGCAACGGCGGCCTCGGCCGTCTTGCCGCGTGCTATCTCGACTCCATGACCACGCTCGACATCCCCGCCGCGGGCTACTCGATCTGCTATGAGCTGGGCATCTTCCGCCAGCGCATCGTCGACGGCCAGCAGGTCGAGCTGCCGGACAACTGGAAGGAGCTCGGCGGCGCATGGCTGCTGCCAAAGCCCCAGGAGACGGAGACCGTCCGCTTCGGCGGCACGGTCCGCCAGTTCTGGGACGACGGGCGGCTGCACGTCGTGCCCGAGGGCGCGACGGAGGTGCTCGCCATCCCCTGCGACATGGAGATCGCGGGCTACGGCACGGAGCATGTGAACACCCTGCGCCTTTGGGACGCGAAATCCCCCGTGCCGCTCGATATGTCGCTCTTTTCGCAGGGCGAATACCTGCGCGCGCAGGAGCAGCACGCCATGGCCGAGACGATCGCCAAGGTCCTCTATCCCGAGGACAACCATCCCGAGGGCAAGAGCCTTCGCTTAAAGCAGCAGTATTTCTTCGTCTCCGCGACGATGCAGTCCATCGTGCGCAAGCACATCGAGGTCTACGGCACGGCGGCGAACTTCCACGAAAAGAACGTCATCCAGATCAACGACACGCACCCCGCGCTCGTCATCCCCGAGCTCATGCGCATCCTGATGGACGACGCGGGCCTCGACTGGGACACCGCGTGGAACATCACGACGCATTCCGTCGCCTACACGAACCACACGGTCCTTGCCGAAGCGCTTGAGCGCTGGCCGCAGGAGCTGATGCAGTCGCTCCTGCCGCGCATCTGGACGATCCTGACCGAGATCGCCCGCCGCTATCAGCAGAAGATCGATAGCTATTACCACGACGACGCCAAAACGCGCGAGCTTGCCATCATCTGGGACGGGCAGGTGCGCATGGCGAACCTGTGCATCGCCGGCGGCATGGCCGTCAACGGCGTGAGCGCTCTGCACTCCGACATTCTGCGCAATGACGTATTCAAGTACCAGTGCGCCATGGAGCCGGAGAAGTTCAAGAACGTCACCAACGGCATCGACCACCGCCGCTGGCTCGCGCAGATCAACCCGCGGCTCGACGAGCTGGTGCGCGCCCTCTGCGGCGGGGATGAATACCTGCTGCACCCCGAGGCGCTCAAGCGACTCGAGAACTACGCCTCTGATACTGCCGTGCTGGATCGCCTTTGTGAGATCAAACGGTGCAACAAGCTCGATTTTTCTTCCTACGTGAAGAAAAATCAGGGCGTCACGCTCAATACCGACGCGATCTTCGACGTGCAGGTCAAGCGCCTGCACGAGTATAAGCGCCAGCTGCTCAACGCCATGCACATCCTGTACCTCTACCAGCAGCTGCAGGACGATCCGAACCGCGCCATGCAGCCGCGCGTGTTCCTCTTTGGCGCCAAGGCCGCGCCGGGCTACGCCGTCGCAAAGCGCATCATCCGCCTCATCAACTCCCTTGCCGCCGAGATCAACGCCGACCCCATCTGCCGCGACAGGCTGCAGGTCGTCTTCCTTGAGAACTACCGCGTCTCGCTCGCCGAGCATCTGATGCCCGCCAGCGAGGTCAGCCAGCAGATCTCCACCGCCGGCAAGGAGGCCAGCGGCACGGGCAACATGAAGTTCATGATGAACGGCGCGCTGACCGTCGGCACGCTCGACGGCGCGAACGTCGAGATGCACGAGGTGCTCGGCGACGAGAATATGTTCCTCTTCGGCCTACACGCCGACGAGGTCGTGCGCCTCAAGCGCGAGGGCTACACGCCGCAGAAGCTCTACGCCCGCGACGAAAATCTCCGCCGCGTGATCGACAAGCTCAAGCATGGCTTTTCTGACGGCGTGAGTTACGACGATCTCGCTTCAAGGCTCCTGATGAACGACGAGTATATGCTGCTTCAGGATTTCGCGTCCTACTGCGCCGCCGAGCAGCGCATGGCCGACGCCTATGCCGACCGCGAGACGTGGAACCGCATGTCGCTTTACAACATCGCCCGCAGCGGCATCTTCGCCGCTGACCGCGCCGTCGCCCAGTACGCCGACACGATCTGGCACGTGCCGCACAAGTAAAATAGTTCAAAAGAGGGACAGCTCTGCTGTCCCTCTTTTGAGTTAGGAAGCACTGCGCTCTGTGCCTCGCCGTTGGCTCAACACCGCACCGTGCAAGGTGTTATTTCTGACGCGCACGCCCCAGGGCAACTTCTCTTGCCGCGCTGCGGCAATTCACCTTTTGTCGTCAGAAATAACGATTCGAATTATTTCGTGTCTGCGGACACCTGGGCAGCCGTTAGCGGCTTTGCTGCTTTACGGATGCTGCGTACCCCTTGCGGGTAAAAACTCTGCGAGGCTTTTTGAGCTTTTGGAACATTTTTGAAGATCTTTACGTCTAAAGGAATAACTACTGATAAGGAGGACCCCTGCCATGAAGAAGTTGTTTTCCCTTGCGCTTGCGTGCTTGCTGATCTTTTCGCTCTCAGCCTGTGGACGGGAACCGAAGGAAGAGGTGAGTGACGAAAAGCCCGTGATCTACCTCTATCCCGAGCAGGAGACCGACGTGCGCGTGACGCTTGACCTCTCCGGCGAGCTGACGTGCGCCTATCCCGCCTACGGTGACGGCTGGAGCGTCCGCGCCGCGCCGGACGGCACGCTGACGGATAAGGACGGACAGACCTACCGCTATCTCTACTGGGAGGGCACGTCCGCTGTGGATTACGACTTTTCCGCCGGCTTCTGCGTCGCGGGGGAGGACACCGCGGCGTTCCTTGAGGACGCGCTCGCGCAGCTGGGACTGACGCGCGAGGAGGCGAACGAGTTCATCATCTACTGGCTGCCGCAGATGCAGGACAGCGCCTATAACCTCATCGCGTTCCAGCAGGACGTTTACACGGATTCGGCGAAGCTCACGATCGACCCCGCGCCCGATACGCTGCTGCGCGTCTTCATGGCGTGGCAGCCGTCGGAGGAATTTGTCGAGCTTCCCGCGCAGGAGCTTTCCGCGCCCGAACGCACGGGCTTCACGGTCGTGGAATGGGGCGGCTGCGCGGTGCGGTAACGCCCATGGGTTTCCCTGTATTGACAGCCATGATATAATCATACATGACTGAAAATATGAGAAAACAGAGGAAACCGCTATGGAATTCACGCAGGGCGTGCGCTTTGACTCGCTGGGCCTGACCGAAGAAGTGCAGCGCGCGCTGAAAAAGAAGAACATTGAAGAAAGCCCCCCCGTGCAGGCGGGCTGCATCCCGCCGATGCGCGAGTGGAAGGACGTGATCGCCAAGGCGCCCACCGGCACGGGCAAGACCTTTGCCTTCGGCATCCCCATCATCGAGCACATCGAGCCCGGCAGCGAGGAGACCGAGGCCGTCATTTTAGCGCCCACGCGCGAGCTCGCCATGCAGATCACCGCCGAGCTGCGCGACCTGTGCATCTATCTTCCGGGCGTGCGTATCGTGTGCCTGTACGGCGGCGCGCCCATCGGCAGGCAGATCGACGCACTGAAAAAGCATCCGCAGATCGTCGTTGCGACCCCCGGCCGCCTGAGCGACCACATGAAGCGCCGCACCGTCAAGCTCGACAACGTCAAGACCGTCGTGCTCGACGAGGCCGACCGTATGCTCGACATGGGCTTCATCCACGATGTGACGCGCATTTTAGACAAGCTCAAGAGCCGCCGCAATCTCGGTATGTTCTCCGCGACGATCTCGCGCGAGGTCATGGACATCAGCTGGATGTACCAGCGCGACCCCGAGGAGATCACCGTGCAGGCGAGGGAGGAGAACAAGCCCGATATCGCGCAGTACCGCGTGGACGTGGGGCAGAACGACAAGGCCCATGCCATGGCGCAGATCATCCGCTCGGAGGGGCACGAGCGCGTCATCGCCTTCTGCAACACCAAGGGCATGGCTGAGCGGCTCAAGGCCTTCCTCATGATGGAGGGGCTGGACGTGGACTGCATCCACGGCGACATCCCGCAGAAAAAGCGCGAGGCCGTGATGGCGCGCTTCCGCCGCGGCGAGCTGCCTGTCTTCGTTGCGACCGACGTGGCCGCGCGCGGCATCGACGTCGACGACGTCGACGCGGTGTTCAACTACGATGTGCCGCAGGAGAACGAATACTACGTTCACCGCATCGGGCGCACGGGGCGCGCGAAGCGCCGCGGCGTCGCCTACACGCTGGTGTCGGATTATCCCTCCGGCATGCGGCTCGACGCGATCGCCAAATTCACGGGCAATGAGATCAAAAAGGCGCATCTTGACGCGGCGGGCAAGCTCGTCGAGGACTGAGCGCGGCGGCTCCGCGAAGCTGTGAGAATTGAAAAGGGGACGGCTCTTTTTCAAAAGGGCCGTCTCTTTTTTTTGCCGCCGCGGCGCTTGCGCAGGGATATGATCTGCCGCCGGGTTTGGTAACATTCTGTAACTTTTTTCTCTCGTCACTTTACAAGGGCGCGCTTTTTCGCTATAATAGTCCGCGTATTACGAAAATGGGGCGGCGTTCCGCCGCGCTTTTGATAATGGGAGAGCCTATGAAAAAAATGAGACAGATCGTGGGGGTTGCGCTCTGCGCGGCGCTGCTGCTGGGACTTTTTTCCGGCTGCGGAAAGAAGACCGAGGCGGAGCCGTTTATCCTGCGCGCGAGCGTCTGCGACGCGATCGCGTCGCTCGACCCCGCGATGAATACCGACGACGACGCGGAAAGCGTTTTTTACGCCCTGTATGAAAACCTCATGCGCATGAGCGACGACGGCAGCGGCCACGCCGTGCTGGCAAACGGCATGGCCAAGGAGTACACCGAGGAGATCAACTACGACGGCACGGTGACCTACCGCTTCACGCTGCGCTCGAGCGCGCGCTGGTCGGACGGGAAGAAAGTCACGGCGGACGATTTTGTCTATGCATGGCAGCGCCTTGTCGATCCGGCAACGGGTTCGCCCAACCACGCGCTTCTGAGCATGGTCGCGGGCTATGACGAGGTGCGCGAGGGCGGCGATCTTTCGCTTTTGCAGGTCTCGGCCAAGAACGACACGACCTTCTGCGTGACGCTCTCCTCCGCCTGCGCCTATTTCATCGAGGGCATCTGCACGGCGGTCGCCACGATGCCGCTGCGCCGCGATCTCAGTGGAAAAACGGATTTTACGGGCACCGACCTTGTGACCAACGGCGCCTATCGTGTCGGCACGTGGGTCAGGTCGAGCGCGCTGAGCGCCGAGCGCAACGAGCAGTATTACGAATCGCGGCTCGTCGGTCCCGATACGCTGCAATTCGTCTTTGCCGCCGATTCCGCGGCGGCGTGGGCGCTCTATGAGGCGGGGGAGGTCGACTATGTTTCCCACCTGCCGGACGAGGTGATCGCCGGCTTCGCCCAGAACGAGAGCTGGCAGGCGTCGGACATTTACGCCACCTGCTGCGTGCTGTACAACAACGAGACGGATCTTTTCTCCAACGAGCATATCCGCAGGGCCTTTGACCTTGCCATCGACCGCGCGGCGGCCGCCGCCGCGGGCGGCACGGAGAACCGTCCCGCGACGGGGCTTGTGCCCAGCGGCATCGCTGATTCCGGCGAGACGGAGGACGACTACCGCACGACCGGCGGCGAGCTGTGCGCCGTGGATGCGGACGGTCTTGCCGCGCGGCAGGAGGAGGCGAAGACCGAGCTGACCTTTGCCGGCTATTACAGCACGAGCATGTTCCCGCCTGTGGAGCTTCTGTATGTGGACGGCGCGGAGAGCGACGCGGTCGCCGCCGCGCTGCAGACGATGTGGCGCGATACGCTGGGCGTGAACGTGATGCTCCACGGCGTGACGCAGGAGGAGTATGACGCGCGCATGGCCGAGCGGAACTACGAGCTCGCCATGCAGAAGATCGTCGCGCAGTACGACGATGCGATGAGCTTTCTCGACCGCTGGTGCACGCTGGATGAGCAGAACCTCATCGGCTATGAGAACGGCACTTACGATGTGCTGCTCGGCGTTGCGAAGGCGTCGGAGAATCTGGTGGCGCGCGTTGCGTTCCTGCACGACGCCGAAGCGATGCTCCTTGGCGACACGGCGCTCTCGCCGGTGTACTTCGACGGCACGGCGCACCTGCTGCGCGAGGGCCTGCGCGGCGACTATACTGACGGCTTCGGCACGAGCTATCTTTCCGGCGTACGCGTGAGCGCGGAGTAAAGCGGAATACGACGACAGGGCGCGGCGGCTCCTTTTGCGGGGGGCCGCCGCGTTTTTTCGCGCGCGGAAAGAAAAAATGACAAAACGCTTGCTTTCCTGCCGGAAACCGTCTACAATACTGTATTTGGGCGGCCTGCCGCCTGAAAGTATGCTTTTGTGAAGGTGTTTTCCATGACTGCCATTTTGAATCTTGCCGTCGCGCTGCTCGCGGGACTTCTGATGACCCGCATTTTCGGCCGCTGGCACCTGCCCGATGTGACGGCCTTTCTCGTCACCGGCGTTTTGATCGGCCCGTTCGTGCTGGGCCGTCTCGGCATCTCCGGCCTCGGCTTTTCAAGCTATGAGGAGGTCGAGGCGCTGGGCATGATCTCCAATGTCGCGATGGGCTTCATCGCCTTTTCCATCGGCAATGAGTTCCGTCTCAGCCAGCTGAAGAAAACGGGGCGTCAGGCGCTCATCATCGGCATTTTGCAGGCGCTCGCCGCCATGCTGCTCGTCGATGTGGCGCTTGTGATCTTCCACACGCTGCGCCCTGACATCCTCTCGCTCCCCGCCGCCATCACGCTTGGCGCCATCGCCTCTGCCACCGCGCCCGCAGCCACGCTGATGGTCGTGCGCCAGTACAAGGCCAAGGGCGAGCTGACCGATCTCCTGCTGCCGATCGTCGCGCTTGACGACGCGGTGGGCCTGATCGTCTTTGCTGTGTCGTTCGGCATCGCGCGCGCGCTCGTCAGCGGCACGGTGAGCCTTGTGTCCATCCTGCTCAACCCCTGCATCGAGATCTTCTGCTCGCTGCTGCTCGGCGCGCTCGCGGGCTTTATCCTCACGAAGCTTGAGACGATGTTCACCTCCAACACCAACCGCCTGTCGCTGACGATCGGCTTCGTCTTCCTCACGGTCGGCATCTCGATGCTCGAGGTGCACTTCGGCGAGGTGAAGCTCGGCTTTTCCTCGCTGCTGGTGTGCATGATGCTCGGCACGGTGTTCTGCAACATCTGCCCGCTGTCGGACGATCTGATGGGCCGCGCGGACAAGTGGTCGCAGCCGCTGCTGGCGGTGTTCTTCGTCATCAGCGGCGCGGAGCTGCGCCTTGAGGTCTTTGCCGAGCCGACGCTCGTACTCGTGGGCGTGGTCTACATCCTCGCCCGCTCGGTCGGCAAGTGCGTCGGCGCGGACTGCTCGGCGCGCATGGTCGGGTGCAGCGACACGGTCGTCAAGTACCTCGGCATCACGCTGCTGCCGCAGGCGGGCGTGGCGCTCGGCATGTGCGTGAGCGCGCAGGCGCTCGGCGCGCAGGATGGCGGCCTGATCCGCAACATCATCCTCTTCTCCGTGCTTATTTACGAGCTGGTCGGCCCGCTGGCGACGAAGGAAGCGCTCAAGGCCGCCGGCGAGATCACCGAAAAGCCGAAGGAGGTGCTCGAGCGCCGCGAGCGCAAGCTGGCCGAGGCCGAGCCGAAGGAGCTGCTGGAGCGCCGCAAAGAGCGCAGAGAGCAGCATTGATCCCGTTTATGCAGAGGGGAGCCGCGCCGCGGCTCCCTTTTTCGCGTATTTTCGGAACTTTTTGTGAATTTATGCGTCTAATAGGGAAAGCGCACTTGACATAACTTGCGCGAATTTTGTAGAATAAGGTCGAAAACAAGATCTGCCAAGGAGGAATGGATATGGAAGGTCGTCGCATGGTCAGCCGCCGCAAGCCGCGGCGCAATCCCCTGTATGTGCTCTTTATGGCGCTGCTTGCCGCCGTGCTGGTGCTTCTGGTCGTGTCGATCACGCTGGGCGTGAAGCTCAGCAGCGTGCGCCGCGACCTCGCCGCCGCGCAGACGAAGCTCGAGCAGCTGCAAAACGGCGGCACGGCGCCGGTCGACCCGCTGCCGGTT
>ERZ857629.1598-NODE-1598-length-24112-cov-5.310762_pt1 | contig 24112 bp, 24 predicted proteins | sample MGYA00519700_ERZ857629 | MGnify/ENA primary metagenome ERZ857629 (study PRJEB31778, sample SAMEA3449351) | human gut metagenome | biome: human gut; feature: human-associated habitat; material: faeces | place: United Kingdom | collected 2010/2012 ...
CGCCTGCAATGTCAAGCCTTTCTCTTGGGGTTTCATAGGGGGGGTTCTCTTTTGCGAAAGAGAATCCCCCCTTTGATTCGTGCAGCGCCACTGGCGCTGCATCCCCCTCGCACCCGTGCGAGAACATGGCACTATGTACTATTTCTTTTTAGGATAAGGAGCCCGCTCCTCCGTGAGCCCCACAAGATAATCCACACTTGTGTGGTAAAACCGCGCGAGCCTGATGAGCACGTCGCTCGGGACGTCGCGCTTGCCGGTCTCGTAGTTGGAATAGCAGACCTGCGAGCAGCTCAGATAGTCCGCCAAGCTCTTTTGCGTCAGGTCGCTGTCCTCTCTCAAGTCTCGAATGCGTCGATACATTTTGCTTCACTCCATCCAGAATTTGTGTTTAGATTCTGTAAAGAAGTATACGTAAAACAAAATGTTATATTGTGCTATATAACAAAACGTTATATAATTTTTCAAGGGTGGTTCTATGACGGACTACAAGGCAATGTATCTGCTCCTCTTCAACGCCGTGACTGACGCGCTGGAGAAAATGGACAGGCAGAACTATGGTGAGGCCAGCGCGCTGCTGATCGCCGCGCAGCAGAAGGCCGAAGAGCTCTACATGGACTCGGACGGCGAATAACACTTGAACGACGTAAAAACGGAGAGGCAATGCCTCTCCGTTTTCTCGTTCTGCTGTTTTTACCGGTCGAGCCCCGTATCGAGCCAACCGGGCTTTTCCTGCTCGACGGGCGGCTCTGTGGTCGTGCCGGGGTCTGTCACGCCGGGGTCAGTTGTGGTGCCCGGGTCAGTCGTGGTCCCGGGGTCAACGGGCGTTGTCGGGTCGGTCGGCGTGGTCGTACCGGGATCGACAGGCGTGGTGGGGTCCGTCGGCGTGACCGCCGCGGACTTGCCGACGAGCACGATGCGGTTGCGCGCCTTATAATTGCTGCTCGCCTCGAACGTGGACGAAATGAGCTTGCCGTCACCGGAGTAGACGTTGCGGTACGTCTTGACCTTGTAGCCGGTGTAGGCGGTCTGCTCGACTTTGCGCTCGCCGGGGGCGAGCTCGTCGGTCTCAACGATCTGCTCGGAGAACGGGATGGTTTCAAGCACTTCGGTCTTGATCTTCACATAGGTATCGTCCACCTTGGTGCCGAGGAGGGACACCTTCAGGTAGTTCTTGCCGCCGCTCGCATAGTACTCGGCGACGACCTTGATGGGATACATCGTGTTGTTGCGGAACTCGAACTCGGGCCCGCCCTGCGCGACCGTCGCGTCGAGGCCGAGGCCGATGTAGTCGGACGCAAAGCCGTGGTTCGTGCGCTGCACGATCTCAAGGTTGGCGTAGAGCGCCGCGGCGTAGAGCGTGGAGCTCGCCTGACACGCGCCGCCGCCGACCATATCGACGGTCTTGCCCTGCAAGTAACCGGGCGCGGCGCTGTAGCCGTTCGCCGCGGTAAAGGGCGTGACGAGCGGGCCGTATTTCATCGTTTCGCCGGAGTTCAATATGTAGCCGGTGATGCGCGAGGCCGTCAGCTTGACGTTCGCGCGGCGGCCGGACGCGCCGCCGACCTTCGTGGTGTAGGTGCTCAGCACATCGCGGAACAGAACCTTTTGGAGCTGCTCTGCCGTGACATCCGGCGTCTCGACCGTGGCGTTCGGCAACTCGACCGTCTCCCCCGCCGCCGCGGCGTTGTAGGCGGATTCAAGGTCAGAAAGCGTGAATTCCACGCCCGCGTGGCCTGGCGTGACCGCGCCGGTCTCCTTGTCGTAGGCCGCGTTGACCTTCTGACCGATGATGGCCTCGCGCTGCGCGCTCAGGTCGACCTCCTGTGCAGGGATGACATCGTAGACGCCGCCCTCGCTCGCAGGCTCAAGCACGATCTCGGACGGGTCGCCGCCGCTCAAATACGCGCCGTTTAAGTATACGCCGATCTGGTCTTTTGCGGTATCAGTCGTCGCGCGGCCGTCCTGCGGCTTCGTCACGCTGACCTTGCCATCCTCTGTCACGTTGATGGCAAACTCCACGGGGTCGCAGTTGATGCTGTCGCACACCGTGTCGACAAGATTCTCCATCAAATCGGGCGAGTAGGCCGCGTCGACCACCTGCGCCGCATCCTGCGGCTTGAAGAGTGCGCGCAGATACTTCGCGCCCGCGGTCAGAAAGCTGTCATTGCAGCCGTAGACGTTGTAGATATGCTTGGCAAGTCCGTCGAAGTCGACATACTCCGGCATCTCGTCGAGCGAAACATGCGCGACCTCCGTGCCGTCGGGCAGGACAAAGTCGACACCTGTGCCCTTCGCCTGCGCGACGCTCGCTTTGAGCTGCTCGGCGACCTGCTGCTCGGTCATCCCGCCGTAGTTGGTATCGCCCATCATTACGTTGGGATAAATTTTATGGCTGGCCGACGCCCACGCGCCAAGGCCCAAGTACGCCACCACGAGCACACCCGCGACAATGCCGACGACCTTGCCGGTCTTTCCCGATGTTTCACGTGGAACGCGCGGCGGCTTTTCCGCGCGGGGCTCCTTGGCCGCCTTTGCGGCCTTTTCCGGCTGCATCAGGCGCTTGCCGCCCTTTCTTCTCTTCTTTTCCTCAAAGGCGCCGTTCATTTCATCCATGCTGGCTCCTCCTGTTTCTTCCGATCTTCCGGACAGGGACTTCCCTGCCAGTCGTTTCAGTATACCACAGTTTGTGAGAAAAAGAATCACAATTTGGTGACAATTTTGCAGGATTATCCGGCCTCTTTTGCACGTTTCGGGATGCGGATGGTCAAAAGGATGCCATCGTCCGTGTCCTCGCGCTGCATGTCGGCCTCGACGCCCGCGCGCTGCATCAGCCCGAGCGAGTGGCGGATGGTGTTCAAAAAGATGCGCACATCCTTGACGATGTAGGTCGGCAGGCGCGGCGGGGGCGTTTTCTGCTTGAGCTTCAAAAGCTCTTCGATATGCGCCTCGCTCTGCGCGACGTTGTAGCCGCGTGCAGCGATAACTTGCAAGGCTTTGAGGCGGTCTTCCTCGTCCGTCAGGCGCAGCAGCGCCCGTGCGTGCCGCTCGGAGAGGTCGTGCTCGCGCAGAAGGCGCACACAGTCGGGCGACAGGCGCAGCAGCCGCAGCTTGTTGGCAATAGCGGACTGGGATTTCCCCAGCCTTTCCGCCGCCTGCTCCTGCGAGAGGCCGTAGGTCGCGATCAGCCGCGCGATAGCCGCAGCCTCCTCCAAGTAGTGCAAATCGCGGCGCTGGAGGTTTTCGATCAGCGCGAGCAGCGCGCTCTCCTCCTCGCTCGAGCGCGCGAGCAGGCACGGCACCTCGCGCAGTCCCGCGAGCTTTGCCGCGCGCAGCCGTCTCTCTCCCGCGATGAGCTCGTAGCCCTCGTCCGTGCGGCGGACGGTCAGCGGCTGGAGGATGCCATAGCGGCGGATGCTGTCGCTCAGCGAGCGCAGCGAGGCCTCGTCAAACTCGATGCGCGGCTGGTTGGGGTTAGGGCGCAGCGCGTCGATGGGCAGGTCGAGCACGCGGCGCGGGAGCAGCGGCTTTCTTGCGGACATTTCCATGGATTTTCCCTCCTTTTTCTCCACTTTTAGCACAAAAAGTGTGCAAAATCGGGCGAAAACCGGCGGAGAGATCAAAAAATTCGCACCTTGCGGTGCGAATTTTCGTTTTCTCATTTATTTCCTGTCGTGCTTGACGTGGATACGGCTGATCGCGCGGGCGATGCGGACATTGGCAATGGCCTGCTCCTGCGCGCTGCGCTTCGCCTTGAGCTCGGCGCGCGCCTCGGCGGCCATTTCCTCGGCGCGGTGGAGGTCGATCTCCTCCGGCCGCTCGATCGTGTCCACCAGCACGAGCGCCTCGCCGTGCTCCATCTTGAGCACGCCTTCGGACACGGCGGCGATCTGCTCGACGCCGTCGGCGTCCCGCAGCGTCAGCTTGCCGGGAACGATGGCGAGCACGATATCCTCGTGCTGCGCCATCAGGCCGTATATGCCGTCGATGCTCGGCACGGTGAGCGATGTGCACGCCCCGTCAAAAAACGTGCGCTCGGGCGCGAGGACGCGGAGAGGAAAGGTCTTCATCACACTTCCCCGCTTTCCATCTTCTTCGCCTTGGCGAGCGCGTCGTCAAGCGTGCCGACGTTGTAGAACGCCATCTCGGGATAGCCGTCCATCTCGCCGGAGAGAATGGCTTCAAAGCCGCGGAGTGTCTCCTCGAGCGGCACATAGACGCCCGGAAGGCCCGTGAACTTTTCGGCCACGAACGTCGGCTGGGCCAAAAAGCGCTGGATCTTTCTCGCGCGGTTGACCGTCACCTTGTCCGTGTCGCTCAGCTCCTCCATGCCGAGGATGGCGATGATATCCTGCAATTCGCGGTATTTCTGCAAGGTCGCCTGCACGCTGCGCGCGATGCGGTAGTGCCGCTCGCCCACGATATCCTCTTCCAGAATGCGGGAGGACGATTCGAGCGGGTCGACCGCGGGATATAAGCCCTGTTCGGCGATCTTACGGCTCAAAACCGTCGTCGCGTCGAGGTGGGTGAACGTCGTCGCCGGGGCAGGGTCGGTCAGATCGTCCGCGGGAACGTAGACCGCCTGCACGGACGTGATCGAGCCGCTCTTGGTCGAGGTGATGCGCTCCTGCAGCTCGCCCATTTCGTTGGCGAGCGTCGGCTGATAGCCGACGGCGGAGGGCATGCGGCCGAGCAGGGTCGAGACCTCGCTGCCCGCCTGCACAAAGCGGAAAATATTGTCGATGAACAGCAGCACGTCGCGCTGCTCCTCGTCGCGGAAGTATTCGGCCATGGTAAGGCCCGTCAGCGCCACGCGCATACGAACGCCGGGCGCTTCGTTCATCTGGCCGAAGACGAGCGCGGTCTTGTCGATAACGCCGCTCTCGTGCATCTCGTTCCAGAGGTCGTTGCCCTCGCGGCTGCGCTCGCCCACGCCGGTGAAGATCGAATAGCCGCCGTGCTCGACGGCGATGTTGTGGATAAGCTCCTGAATGAGCACCGTTTTACCGACGCCCGCGCCGCCGAACAGGCCGATCTTGCCGCCGCGCGGATAGGGCTCCAAAAGGTCGATGACCTTGATGCCGGTCTCCAAGATCTCAACGCTCGGGCTCTGCTCGTCGAAGGCGGGGGGCTTTCTGTGGATGCTGCGGCGCGGCTCCGCGCCGCCGATCGGCGCGCCGCCGTCGATGGTATCGCCAAAGACGTTGAAAAGCCGTCCGAGCGTCGCCTTGCCGACGGGCACGCGAAGGCCGCTGCCTTCGCCCGTGACGGTCATGCCGCGGCTGAGGCCCTCGCTGCCGGAGAGCATGATGCAGCGCACCGTTTCGGCGCTCAAATGCTGCTCCACCTCCATCACAAGGCGCTTGCCGTTCAGCTCGACGGACAGCGCCTCGCGGATGCGCGGCAGCTCGCCGTGCGGGAAGCGCACGTCCACCACGCTGCCCGATACCTGAATGATCTTACCTGTGCGCATGCTGCGCCTCCTTCTTCATGTGGTTCTTCTTGCTGCGCGCGCCGGCAGAGACCTCCGTGATCTCGCTCGTGATGGCGCCCTGCCGCTCATGGTTGTACTCGAGCCGCAGCTCGCGCAGCATGTCGTCCTCGTTCTGGTTGGCCGAGTCCATGGCAGAGGCGCGCGCGTTCTGCTCGGCGCAAAAGCTGTCGACCATCGCCGAGTACAAAAAGCCCGTGATGTACGCCGGCACGACCCTGGCGAGCACCTCCTCTGCCGAGGGCTCAAAGCGGATGGGCTTTTCCCCCGTCTCCTCTTTGGCAAAGTGCTCATCCTCCAGCGGCAGCAGGCGCACGGTGCGCACGTCCATGTCCACGCCGCTGCCAAGGTCGGTGTAGATGATAAAGAGCTTGGAGATCTCGCCCCGGTCGAAGAGATCCAAAAGCTTCGCCGTGATCTCTCGCGCGCGGCGGAGCGTGGGGCTCTGCGCATCGTAGAGGAAGCTCTTTTCCACCGGCACGCCGTGGCCGGAGAAGAAGTGCCGCCCGTTGCCGCCCACCACAAAAAGGCGGCTGTCGGGGTGCTTTTCAAGGCGCTTCATCGTCTCCTGAATAACATTCTGGTTGTAGGCGCCCGCGAGGCCGCGGTCCGCCGTCACCACAAGATAGGCGTATGTTCCCATCTGGGCCAGATCGTCCGCGTTGCCCCGGTAGAGGTACGGGCTCTCGATCTCGCCCGCGTGCAGGAAGATCTGCTCGATCTGCGTCGAGACCGCGTCGAAAAACGGGCGCGTCTTGGCAAGGTCTTCTTTCGCCCGCCGCATCTTGGTCGAGGCGATGAGGTACATCGCGTTCGTCACCTTCTGCGTGCTCTGGATGCTCGCGATGTGCTCGCGGATCTCCTTCATGCTCGCCATGTACCTGTCACCTCACTTTTTATTTGGAAAAATAGCTTTGCACAAATTCCTTTGCGATCTCGATGATCTGCGACTGCTGATCGTCGCTGAGCTGGCCGGTCTGCTCGATGGCATTGCACAGCGCGCCCTGCGTCTCGCCAAAGTGCTGCAAGAGCGCGGGGATAAATGCGTCAAGCTGCTCCGGCACGATCTCCTGAAAAACATGGTTCAGCCCCGCGACGAGCAGGATGACCTGCTCATACTGCTTGTAGGGGTGGAACTGCTTCTGCCGCAGCATGCGCATCAAGCCCTGACCGTAGGATAAAAGCTTTGCCGTCGACTCGTCAAGGTCGCTTGCAAACTGCGTGAACGACTCCATCTCGCGGTACTGCGAAAGGTCGAGGCGGATGGTCTTGGCTGCCTTTTTCATCGCCTTGGTCTGCGCGTCGCCGCCCACGCGGGACACGGACAGGCCCACATTCACCGCCGGACGCTGGCCGGAGAAGAACAGGCGCGTTTCCAGAATGAGCTGACCGTCGGTGATGGAAATGACGTTCGTCGGGATATAAGCCGACACGTCGCCGGACTGCGTCTCGATGATCGGCAGCGCCGTGATGCTGCCGCCGCCCTTCTCCCCGCTCAGATGCGCCGCGCGCTCGAGCAGGCGGGAGTGCAGATAGAACACGTCGCCCGGATACGCCTCGCGGCCCGGGGAGCGCTCCAAAAGAAGGCTCATCGCGCGGTACGCGATGGCGTGCTTGGAAAGATCGTCGTAGACGATCAGCACGTCGCGGCCCTTATTCATAAAGTATTCGCCCATGGCGCAGCCCGCGTAGGGCGCAATGTACTGTAACGGCGCAGGATCGCTCGCCGTGGCGTTGACGATGATCGTATAATCCATCGCGCCGTGCGTTTCCAGCGTCTTCTTGAGCTGGGCGACGGAGCTCGCCTTCTGTCCGATGGCGACATAGATGCAGATGACATCCTTGCCCTTCTGGTTGACGATGGTGTCGAGGGCGATAGCGGTCTTGCCGGTCTGACGGTCGCCGATGATGAGCTCGCGCTGGCCGCGGCCGATGGGGAACATCGAGTCGACGGTCAGAATGCCCGTCTCAAGCGGCGTGTCGACGCTCTGGCGGTCGATGATACCGGGAGCGGGACTCTCCACTGCGCGGTAGCCGTCGGCGCGGATGTCTCCCCCGCCGTCGATGGGCACGCCGAGCGCGTTGACCACGCGGCCGAGGAACCCCTCGCCCACGGGAACGCCCGCCGTGCGTCCGGTGCGGCGGACCGTGCTGCCTGCGCAGACGCTCGCGTCGTCGTCAAAGAGAATGCAGCCGACGCTGTCCTCGGATAAATCCTGCACCATGCCGCGTACGCCGCCGTCGAAAAGCAGCACCTCGCCATAGGCGGCGCCCTCCAGCCCGTCCACGCGGGCAATGCCGTCGCCGACGGTCAGAACGGTGCCGACCTCCTGCGCCATGGCCTGCGGCGTCCACGAGAGCACCGTCTCCTTCAGCAGCGGGATGACGTCGCCCTGCGTGGCAGCGAGCTTTTCGAGCGCGTCCTTGAACTGGCTCAGGCGTCCGCCCGCGCTCCAGTCGTAGACCTCCGCGCCCACCTCGAGGCGGAAACCGTCGGGGTAGTCATCACTCTTTTGCCAGGTAAGCGTCGTGCCCTCGCCGTACTTTTCGGCGAGGAAGGCCAGAAATCGCTTCTCCTGCTCCTGCGACGGACGCACGGCAGAGAGCAGTACGGCCTCTAAATGCTCCGTGCGCTCAGCCATTGTCCTTGCGCTCCTCCGCCGTGTCCAGGAACTTGTCGTAAGCGTCCGACGTGCTGGAGAGCACCAGCTTTTCCGCCGCGGCGCTCATCAGCTCGGAAATTTCGCCCTTGGCCTGCTCCATCACGCGCTCATGCTCGCGCGCGGCATCTTCCCGCGCCTTGCGCACGATCTCGCCCGCCTGCTGCTCGGCCTGCGCGCGGCGCTCGTCCACCGCGTGCTGCAAGGCTTCGTTCGCCTCACGCTGGCGGCGTGCGATCTCCTCGTCGGTACTCTTGAGCTGCGCTTCATAGCCGGCCTTCGTCTTCTCGGCCTCGGCAAGCACGGCCTTGGCGTCCTCGTCCATCTTCTCATAGTGCGCCTTGCGGCTGTCCATAAAGCTCTTCACAGGCTTGTAGAGCAGAAAATACATCGCGCCGAACAGGATAACAAAGTTCAGCGCATGCAGCAGGATCTGCTGCAAATTGATATTAAGCGGCATTCAAAGCCCCTCCTTTTTGGGAGTGTTCTTCATCAAAGGACGAAGATAATGAGGATCGCCACGATCAGGGCGTAAATGATGACCGTCTCGATAAACACAAGGCCCATCATCATCGTGGTTCTAATCTGACTTGTGGCCTCGGGCTGGCGGGCGATGGCCTCGCTCGACTTGCCGACCGCAATGCCCATGGCCAGCGCGCCGCCAAGGCACGCAATGCCGATCATCACGCCCGAGCCCATCGCTTTGGCAGAGGTCACGTCGTTGTCGTTGCTGCCGGCCGTGACGCTCACGGTCTCAGTCACGTTGCTGTCGCTCCCGCTTTCGTTTGCGGCGAGGGCCGGAATGGTGCAGATCATCAGCGCGCACAGCAGCATCATCAGCGCTGCGAATTTCTTCATCGTTTTCATGGCAATTTTACCTCTTTCTTCAGGCAGCCGTTTCGCTGCGGGATTCTTTCATCTTTTTTGCCTTGGGCTTTTTCTCGTGCTTTTCGGTCGATTCGCCGTAGAACGTCGACACCAGCATCGTTAAAACATACGCCTGGATCAGCGCGTGCAGCAGCGTGAACATCACGCCCACGATGACCGGCAGCACATAGGAAAGCGCCGCGTAGTAATACACAAGTTCCGTCACGAGCGCGCCGGAAAGCAGCGCGCCGAAGAGTCGAAAGCTCATCGAGATCGGCAGCGAGAAATCCTTGAGCGCGTGCAGAAATCCGCCCACGCCCGCGGCGATCAGTCCGCCGAAGAGGATCACGCCGTAGCTCATCACGCCCAGCGCGATCGCCCCGTTGATATCGGACAGCGGCGCGGGCAGGCTGACGGCGTGGCCTGATGTGGTCACCACCTGAATGCCGAGCAGCTCAAAGAGCGTGCTGACAAAGATGTAAACACCGGCGGTGAAGATGTACGCCCGCAGGAATTTATTGCGGTGCGGGCTGCTGCCCTCGGCCAGGCCGTCGAACATGCCGACGATCTGCTCTAAAACGAGCTGGAACCTGCCGGGCACATATTTGAATTTTGGGATCACAAAAAGCCGGCACACAAGGGCGAATACTATTAGAATACCCGTCACGATGTAGGCGGAGATGAGCCCCGGGTTCACCTCGATCAGGCCAAACAGGCTCACCTTGTTCTGCTCGTGCAGCACTGCGTCACGCATGACCTCCTGGATCGGTTCGCTCTCGCCGCCTGACGGCGTGAGCAAACACCCTGCCAGCAGCGCCAGCACGATCAAGGCGAACACGATCAGCTCGCGCGTTCGCTTTTTCTTATCCACGCGCCCTACCCCCTTTTGTTTCTATCATCCAATTTCTGCTTGGGATGCAGCACTTATTTATACCACCTGCACGCAGGAAATGCAAGTCTTCCTTCATGATTAACCGCCGCTTTACAGCATCTTTTCGTCTTCTTAACAGAGCCCTGACCCCTCCCCTTTTTCTTCAATAAATAGAGCAGCGGAAGGAGACAGTGCTGCCCCCTTCCGCCGCTCTATTCCACTTTTCTCATTATCGTCACAATACGAAGATGATCAGGATGGCCACGATCAGCGCATAGATGATGACCGTCAGTTCACGTTCGACACGTATAAGCAGTTTATCGCCGCGGCGGGCTACGACGATGTCGACTATGCCTACTGTCCCGGCCGCGTGCCCTGCGCCGTCGCCGTGATCCACAAGCCGTAAAGTCAAGACCACCCGTAAAACGGGTGGCTTGCACAAGCCCTAAAAAGCAAGAAAAAAGGCTCCGCAGAGTATTCTGCGGAGCCTTTTTTACATTTTGTATTCACTTTCTCTTCTGCCGGCGGATATCTTCGCCGAAAAAGAGCAGCATTTGATACTCTCCCTGCAATCTTGACAGCACCGGCGCGCCGTAGCGCCGCCCGAGCTCGTCGGGGCTCAGGTTCGTGGAGATGACGGTCTTCTTCCCCGTGATGAGGCGCGTGTTGACGATCTGATACATCGCGCTGTGGACAAAGCTCGTCATCAGCTCGGTGCCGAGGTCGTCTAAAATCAGCAGGTCGCAGCCGAGCGCGCGGCTCACGGCGGTGTCGGCGTTCTCGCCGTCGTCGCGGCCGAACTTCTGCGCCTCGAAGCGGGCGAAGATGTGCCCCGCCGTGTCGTAGACCACGCTGTGGCCGCTCGCGCTCACGACGCGCGCGATGGACGCGGAGAGGAACGTTTTCCCCAGTCCCGTGCCGCCGGTCAGCAGCAGGTTGCCGCTCTTGGGCGAAAACTCGTGCGCGTAGTCCTGGCAGATGTCGTACACGCGCTCCATGTTCGTGCGCGGCGACACGCCGAGGTCCTCGTCCGGCACGGACGAATAGTAGTCGAAGTTGAAATTTTCGAAGCACTGCGAGCCGAGGTCCAAAAGGCCCGAGAGCTCCTTGTTCTGCTCCCTGGCGTAATAGCCGCGCAGGCACGAGCAGACCTCGCTGCCGAGAAAGCCCGTGTCGTTGCAGCGCGAGCACTTGGGCTTTTCCTCGAGATAGTCGCCCGGCAGTCCCAGGCGCGTCAGGAGAAGGCACTTTTCCTGCTGCAAGTTGAGGTTTTCCTCCCGCAGCGCCTCAATGGCCGGACGCGGGTCCGTCCCGCGGCGCAGGCCGGAGGCGATGATCTTCGCCATCGTGTGCGACAGCTCGCGGTCGATCTCCTCAATGCGCGGGCACTTGGTATACACCGCGCGCTCGCGCGCGCGGAAATTCTCCGCGCGGCGCTGCTTGTCCTCGTCGAAGCGCGCCAGCGCTTGGCGCATCAGCCGCCCATCGTAAGACATCCTTCTCCCCCGCTTTCGTTACTGATTCAAATATTCCTTCATCCAGGCGTTGCCGCCGGTGGTGTTCTTCTTCGGCTTGCTCTGCTCCCTGGCGTTCTCGGCCCTGACCTCGGCGAGCGTGTGCAGGCCCTTTTCGTGCCAGCGCTTCAAAATGCCGTTGCAGTACGGCCAGCGGAATTCGTGGCAGTGCAGGATCGTCCGGTCGTAAGCCTCGCTGACCGTATCGGCGGGAAAGCCCATCTCCGCCCACGCGGAGAGGTACTTTTCCTCGCTCGGCGCGCTCGCGCGGCCCTGCATTTGCAGCGCCGCCATGTACTCGGGGTACCTGCCGCGCAGGGCTTGCTCGCGCTTCATGTACTCGCTGGCCTTTTCGATGGAGAAAAGCTCCTTGCGCGCCCAGACGTAGCCCTCTTTTTCGATCTCGCGCATGTTGGGCAGCCGCCCCTCGCCGAACTGCTGCTCCTTTTTCGCGATGCAGTAGTTGACGAGCGTGTAAACGACGTCCGCGGGCAGACCCAGATTTTCGTACAGCCCTAACAGCTTCTTGACCGACGGGGTCGAGAGCGGGCCGAGCTTGTGCTCCACCTCGCGCAGAAGGCAGGCGAAGCGCCCGTCGCCCTCCAGCTTTCGCGCGATGTCCTCGCGCGTGTACTCGGGCGGCTCGCTGAGCTGCTGGGGCGGCGGAAGGGGCTCTTCCTCCTTCTTCTCCGTCGCGCCGACGAGCTTCATCTCGTAGAGCGCCTGCTCCGCCGCGCGAAGACGCGTTTCGTCCCACTTGAGCTCGCGCGCGAGCTTGCCGGAGTCCGCCGCGCCGCGCGCATGCAGGATGGCGAGGTACAGCAGCGCCGCATCGCCGCTGCCACCCGCGATCAATCGCTTGACCGTCGCCGATGAGAGCGTGATGTTCTCCTCGGTGCTCAAATGCAGCACATAGCCTGCCATGTTCCCCGCCTCCTTTCGTCCATTTTCGATTCCATTATTCTACATGAAATTTTCCCGTTCGTAAACATGAAATTTTTTGCTTCCCCCTTTTCACATTTTCACTCCCGTGTTATACTGTTAGAGATTATATGGGTGGAATTTGCCCTTTTTTGTGCAACGCCGAAATAGAAAGGAGCACACAAATCATGGAAAACCGCATCACGATCTCCATCTGCGACGAGGAATACACCTTTGTCGCCGAGGAAGCCCCCTCCTATATGCAGAAGGTCGGCTCCTACGTCAACGACAAAATGAGCGAGCTGCTCGACGCTGCCAAGGTCGGCCGCACGGACGCCGCCGTGCTGACCGCCGTGAACATCACCGACGAGCTCTTCAAAGAGCGCGAGGCCGGCGACGCGCTGCGCCGTCAGGTCAAGCAGTACCTTGACGAGGCGAGCCAGGCCAAGAATGAGGTCAGCGAGCTCAAGCGCGAGATCTTCAAGCTCCAGCAGCAGAAAAAGTAAGCCTTGACGACAGAGCTGTTAGCGCCCGCGGGCGGGCAGGAAGCGCTTGTCGCCGCCGTACAGAGCGGTGCGGACGCCGTGTATATGGGCTTTGGCGCGTTCAACGCGCGCCGCAGCGCGAGGAACTTCTCTGACGAGGAATTCCGCGCGGCGGTCTTTTATTGCCATTTGCGGGGCGCGAAGGTCTATCTGACGCTCAACACGCTCGTCACCGACCGCGAGCTCCCCGCGCTTGCCGCGGAGGCGCGCACCGCGTCGGAGTGCGGCGTGGACGCGATCCTGGTGCAGGATTGGGGCGTTCTGGCGACGCTGCAAAAAATTATTCCCGACGTGCCGCTGCACGCCTCGACGCAGATGAGCCTGCACACGCTCTCGGGCGTTCAGGAAGCGGCAAGGCTCGGCATGACGCGCGCGGTGCTCGCGCGCGAGCTTTCGCGCGGGGAGATTGCCGAAATCTGCCAAAAAAGCCCCATCGAGATCGAAACGTTCGTCCACGGCGCGCTGTGCATGTGCTACAGCGGCCAGTGCGAGATGTCTGCCGTCATCGGGCGGCGCAGCGGCAACCGTGGCGCCTGCGCCCAGCCCTGCCGTCTGCCCTACGGCTTTTCCGGCAGGGCGGACGGCCATCCGCTGAGCTTGAAGGACGCGAACCTCGCGCCCTTCGTGCCGGAGATGATGGATATGGGTGTTGCCTGCCTCAAGATCGAAGGGCGCATGAAGCGCCCGGAGTATGTCGCCGCCGTGACGGAAATATACGCGCGCCTTCTGCGCGAGCATCGCACGCCGACGAAGGACGAGCAGAAAAAGCTCGCCCTCGCCTTCTCGCGCGACGGCTTTACCGAGGGATACTACCGCGGCGTGCGCGGACGCGAGATGTTCGGCACGCGGCCCGAAAATGCAAGATGGCCCGAGGACTGGTTCAGCGAGATTCGCACGCGCTATGAAAAGGAAAATCTGCGGCTTGTGCCGCTCGCATTAAATTGCACCATCCGCGCCGGAGAGCCGATGCACCTGACAGCCGAGGACGCAGACGGCCATGCTGTGACCGTCACCGGCGCAGTGCCCGAGGCGGCGCGCAGCCGCGCCGTCACCGCGGAAGAGGTCGAAACACGCCTCAGGAAAACCGGCGGCACGGCGTTTTCGGTGACGCAGTGCGCCGTCGCACTCGACGGTGGCCTCGCCGTCAGCGCGGGCGCGCTCAATGCCCTGCGCCGCGAAGCGCTTGCGCAGATGGAAGCGCAGCGCACCGCCGTGCCGAAACGCCGCGTATTCAACTTTGTCCCGCCCGAAACGGTCAAAAACAGCGCGGACAAGCCGCTTTTGACCGTCTCCCTCCACAGGGCCGAGCAGCTGAGTGAGGAACTGATCGCGCTCGCTCCCGCGCGGGTGTATGTGCCCGTCGAACTGCTGGCGCAGCTTGACCTTTCGCCACATCTCGGCAGAACCGAATTTTTCGCTGTCCTGCCGCGCATCTACCGCACGCAGGACGAGCCTATTTTGCGCGCGCTGCTCGAGGACGCCGCCAAAAAAGGCGTCACGGGCGTGTCGCTCGCCAACCTCGGCCACCTGCCGCTCGTGCGCGGACTTGATTGCAAGCTGCACGGCGGCTGGCCGCTGAACGTCTACAACTCCGCCGCGCTCGCTTTCTGGAAAGAACAGGGACTTTCGAGCGCGTGCGTCTCGTTCGAGCTGCGCGACGCGCAGATTCGTGACCTCAGCAAGTGCCTCCCGTGCGAGGCCATCGTCTATGGCCGCCTTCCCCTGATGCTCACAGAAAACTGCCTGAATGCGAACGCGTTCGGCTGTCGATACTTTACCGAGCGCCCCGCCTCCGTTCCCTGCGACGGCGCGTGTGCAAGCGCGCCGGAGCTGACCGACCGGCGCGGCGAGCACTTCCCCGTGCTGCGCGCGTGGGGCTGCCGCAGCGAGATCGAGAACGGAAAGATTCTTTATCTGGCGGACAAATCGAAGGACTGGCAGACGCTCGGTCTGCGCTTTGCGCAGCTCCGTTTCACGACCGAGAGCGCCTCTGAATGCGTCCGCGTGCTGCGCGCGTATCAGGGTGAGACGGTCGAAGCGCCGGAGAACATCACCCGCGGTCTCTTCTATCGCGGCGCAGAATGAATTCCAAATTGTAATTTTTTATCTTGATTATACTTTTTATTATCAAATAGTGAGGCAATATCATGGCAATCGTTTTGGCATCCCAGTCCCCGCGCCGTCAGGAGCTGCTCGCCCGCATCGGCGTGGAGGACTTTAAGGCCCTCTCGCTCGACATTGACGAGAGCTATCCGGAAGGTCTTTCTCCCGAGGACACGGTGCGCTACATTGCAAAGAAAAAATGCGACGCGGCCGCCGCCCTCTGCGCGCCCGACGATCTCATCATCACGGCGGACACGATGGTCTTTTTGGGCAATGACCGCCTCGGAAAACCGCGCGACGAGGAGGACGCGCTGCGCATGCTGCGCGCGCTTTCCGGCCGCGCTCACACGGTCTGCACGGGCGTAAGCGTTCGCCGCGGCGCGCAGGAAGAGCGCTTCGCCGTGTCCACGCGCGTCTTTTTCCGCCCGATGACGGATGACGAGATCCGCGCCTACATCAAAACCGGCGAGCCGATGGACAAAGCCGGCGCCTACGGCGTGCAGAGCCGCGGCGCGCTCTTTGTCGAGCGCATCGACGGCGACTTTTTCAACGTCATGGGACTTCCCGTCGAGCAGCTTGGCTTAGTGCTCGCGCGCTTTGGCGTCAAGCTCCTCTAACCTCTCCCCCGCCCTACGATGAAAGGAGGGTAAGCCTTGAAAGAATTTTTCCGTCAGCACGGGCTGCGCATCCTGGCCGTCGCCGCGGCGGTCGCCGTGGCATTGAGCCTTTTGACCTACTTTTCCTCGACGTCCTCGGTGCTTGAAAACATCGCGGGTGTGCTGACGTACCCGTTCCGCGCCGCCGCCACCGCCGTGAGCGACTGGGCGGCCGACAAGCGCCAGTATTACGAGGACACGACCACACTCAAGGAGGAAAACGCGGCGCTCAAAAAAGAGATCGCGGACCTTCGCGCCCAGCAGCGTCAGGCGCAGGCCGACAGCGAGGAAAATAAGCTCCTGCGCGAGCTCTTGAAGCTCCAGCAGCAGCGGCGCGACTTCACGTTCGTCTCCACCGCCGTGCTCGCCCACAGTGAGAGCAGCTGGACGTCGTCGCTGTCTCTCAACCACGGCACCGATCAGGACATCGCCGTGGGCGACTGCGTCGTCAGCGCCGAAGGCTATCTCGTCGGCGTCATTTCCGAGGTCGGCCTCAACTGGTCGACAGTGCTGACCGTCATCGACACGGACACCGAGCTCGGCGCGCGCATCTTCCGCACCGGCGAGGTCGCCGTGGCGGAGGGCGACTTCTCCCTGATGGGTCAGGGCAAACTGAAGCTCTCGTACCTCACGTCGGACGACGAGGTGCTCATCGGCGACCAGATCGTCACGTCGGGCCTTGGCGGGTACTACCCGAGCGGCCTTGTCATCGGCTCGGTCGAATCGCTCCAGACCGGCGACGACGGCCTTGCCCGCTACGCGGTCCTCACGCCCATGATGGACTTTAACGCCCTGACCGAGGTGTTCGTCATCACGGACTACGACATTGTCGACTGAGGGAGGCGCGCATGAATCTCACCCAAACCACCGCGCTTAAGTGGACGTTTTACGCGCTCGCCGCCGCGGCGCTCTTTTTCCTGCGGCGGCTGCTTCTCGGGTCGATGACGTTTTTCGGCGTCATTCCCTTTCTGCCGCCCGTCATTTTGGCGGTCATGGCATCGTTCGAGCTGCCGCGCTCAGCCGTCATCGCGGGCATCGTCTTCGGCGCGCTGTGCGACCTTGTGCTCCCCGCACCGTTTCCGTGCCTGTACACGGTTGCATTTACGCTTGCGGCTCTGCTCATTTCGACCGTTGTCAGCAGCTTATTGCAGCAGGGCTTCGCCCGCGCGCTGCTCTCGACCGTGCTGGCCTTTCTGATCGTCGACCTCTTGCAGGCGTTCGCGCTGCTGCCGCGCAGCGGAGCTGACACCATCGTGCCGATGCTTTCGCTCTTCGCGCGCGAAACGGCGCTCTCGTGCCTGTTGATCGTGCCGGTCTATCCGGCGCTGCGCGCCATCCGCCGCATCTTCCCCGACTGATTTTCCCCATTTTCCCCAAGCCTCAAGGAAAGGAGGCCGCTATGGATTCCAAACGCTTTACCCGCCGCCTGATTGCGCTCGGCGCAGCGATGTTTCTCTGCGCGCTCGTATTCGTTATCACGCTCTTTGACGCACAGATCGTCAACGGCGACGATTACCTCGACAAGTCCATCCGCACGAACGCCAAGACCGAGACCGTCAAGGCCTCGCGCGGCATCCTCACCGACCGCAACGGCAAGGTGCTCGTGTCGAACCGCGCGGTCTACACGCTGAATTTTGATTCCTCGCTCGTCTCTTCCGACGAGCTCAACGACGCGCTGCTGCGCGTCATCGAACTGATGAACGCGCAGGGCGTTGAAATTAAGGACACGCTTCCGCTCGCCAGGACCTCGCCCTACGCCTACGACACCGCGAACGGCAGCGCGAAAACGCTCGTCAAATACCTCGTCTCGCTCAAGTGGATCAATGAAAAGAACGTCGGCGACGACGGCCTCCCCACTACGCTGACAGGCTCTGCGCTGTATCTGAAGCTGCGCAGCGAGTACGGGATCGACGAAACGCTCCCGAATTCCACGGTGCGCACGCTCATCGGGCTGCGCTACTCCCTCGCCTCCGCCAAGATGAACGGCTCCACGACCTTCGAATTTGCGAGCGACGTGGATGTTTCGCTCATTTCCCTCATCAAGGATGGCAACTATGCCGGCGTGCAGGTGGATACCTCGTCCGTGCGCGTTTACGAGACCGACTACGCCGCCCACGTCCTCGGCTACACCGGCAGCATTCAGGACTGGGACGATTATAAGGATAAGGACGGCTACACGCTCGCGAGCACCGTCGGCATCTCCGGCGTGGAAAATGCGTTTGAAGACTATCTCCACGGCAGCGACGGCAAGCGCCTTGTCACGCTCAACGAATCCGGCAAGATCACCGGTGAGCTCTACTCTGTCGAGCCGAAGCCCGGCTCCACTGTGGCGCTGACGATCGACGTCGACTTTCAGGCTCAGGTGGAGGAGGCACTCAAAAATACCGTCTCTTCCATGACAAAATCCGACGGCATCGACCGCGGCGCGGCCGTGGCCGTCGTGCAGGTCGGCACGGGCGACGTGCTGGCGCTCGCGTCCTATCCGACCTATTCCCTCTCGACGTTCCGTCAGGACCTTGCAGAGCTCTCCACCGACCCCTTGCAGCCGATGTGGAATCGCGCCACGCAGGGAAAATACGCCCCCGGCTCGACCTTGAAGCCGCTGACGGCCATCGCCGCGCTCGAATCCGGCGCGACGACCGTGCGCGAAAAGATCTACGACTCCGGCAAGTGGACGTACCCCGGCTACTCCGCGAGTTACACCTACTGCTGGAAGCGCAGCGGCCACGGCTCGCTCAACGTCCGCGGCGCGATCATGAATTCCTGCAACTATTTCTTCGCCGAAATGGGCTACCGCATGGGCATGGACACGCTGCGCGAGTATTATGCGAAATTCGGCCTCGGCTCCCCGACCGGCATCGAGATCGGCGACACCGCGGGCCGCCTCCCCTCGCAGAACGAGGGCGAGAACCTTGCCCCGTGGGCGGCGTTCGGTCAGGCGAATCAGGAATACTCCCCCCTCCAGCTCGCAAATTACATCGCGACGCTCTGCGGCGGGGGTGACCGCTACGCCACGCACCTTTTGAAAAACGTCCGCTCCAGCGGCTCCGGTGCGCTCGAATACGTTTACGACGCCGAGCCGGTCGAGACGATCGCCATGAGCAGCGAAAATCTCTCCGCCGTCCTCGCCGGTATGCACGACCTCGCGACTGACGGCGCGGTGTCGCAGTATTTCAAGGACTGTATCGTCGACGCCGCGGCCAAGACCGGTACGATCCAGACCGGCGACACGAAGAACAACAACGGCGCGTTCGTCTGCTTCGCCCCCTACGACGATCCGCAGATCGCCGTGGCCATCGTCATCGAAAAGGGCGGCTCCGGCGCAGCGTTGGCCTCCACCGCCGTGCAGGTGCTCAACGCTTACTTCTCCAACACGTCCGCGTCCTCCGCGATCACGGGCGAAAATACACTGCTGGGTTAAGCGCGCCGTTTCGGCGCGCTTTTGCCTGTTTCAGCCGCTTTATTCGGCAGAAAGGAATGTGTTATGTCAACTAAATGGTTTGATCCGCGCGATCTTCTCTTCAAATCTCCCTTTGGCGCGGTGCCCTGCGGCGCCGATGTCTCGTTCTGCTTTCGCCACGAGCGCGGCGCGGCGGTCACGCGCTGTGAGCTGCTTGCTCACGGCGAGTTTGCCGACCAATGGACGACGGCGGAGCTTACTCCCGCGCAGGAGGACGGCCACGTCGTCTATCGCGGCATCTTCACCGCGCCGGATGACGTGGAGCTCGTCTGGTACCACTTCCGCCTCTCGTGGGCGGACGGCGGCACGAGCTGCTACGGCAAAAACGGCCTCTGCGCGTGGGACGCGGTCGAGCCCTGGCAGCTCACGGTCTACGACGACACACACAAATCGCCCGCGTGGTTCGGCCGCGGCGTGACGTATCAGATCTTCCCCGACCGCTTCCGCCGCGCTAAATCTCGTGATGCTGCAGGCCTTGTCGGCCCGCGCACGCTGCACGAAAATTGGGACGAGCTTCCCGAATACCGCCCGAACGCCGAGGGCGAGATCACGTGCAGCGACTTTTTCGGCGGTGACTTGCAGGGGATCACGGAAAAGCTCGACTACCTCGCCTCTCTCGGTGTGACGACACTCTACCTCTGCCCGATCTTCGAGGCCTCGACCAACCACCGCTACGACACGGCCTGTTATGAGCGCATTGACCCGCTGCTCGGCGATGAAGCGGACTTTCGCACGCTCTGCGCGGAGGCGAAAAAGCGCGGCATCTACGTGATGCTCGACGGCGTCTTCAACCACACGGGGCGAAAGAGCGTCTACTTTAATGCCGACGGCTTCTATCCCGGTCTTGGCGCGGCGCAGGGCGAGCAGTCGCCCTACTACCGCTGGTACAACTTCCACCCCTTCCCCGACGAGTACGACGCCTGGTGGGGCATCAAGAACCTGCCCGCAGTCAACGAGCTGGAAAAAAGTTATGTTGACTACATCATCGAGGGTGATCATTCCATTATCAAGCACTGGCTGCGCGCGGGCGCATCCGGCTGGCGGCTCGACGTCGCCGACGAGCTCCCCGACGAGTTCATTGCCAAAATCCGCGCGGCGATGAACGAGGAGAACCCCGACACTTATCTTCTCGGCGAGGTCTGGGAGGACGGCACGACGAAGATCGCCTACTCCCAGCGCCGCAAGTACCTTTTGGGCCGCGAGACGAACGGCCTGATGAACTACCCGTTCCGCACGGCGCTGATGGCCTATTTGCTCGGCGGCGGCGCGGAATACTTCCGCGACAGCATGGAGGAGCTGCGCGAAAACTATCCTGCGCCCGCGTTCTACGGCGCGATGAATTTCCTCTCGACCCACGACACGCCAAGGCTTTTGACGATCTTAGGCCTCACCTCCCCTGCGCCGCAGACGCGCGACGAGCGCGCGGTCTATCAGCTCAGCGATTCCGACCTTGCGCGCGGCATGTCGCTCCTCAAGCTCGCGGCTCTGATCCTCTACACCTTCCCCGGCTCGCCGATGCTCTACTACGGCGACGAGGCCGGCATGCAGGGCTTTGAAGACCCGTTCAACCGCGGAACCTACCCGTGGGGACGCGAGAATGCCGAATTGCTGCAATACTTCCAACAGCTCGGCGCGCTGCGCAAATCGCACGAGGCGCTGCAAAGCGGCACGATCGTCTACCATGCCGCGCAGGGCCGCGCGCTGGCGTTCTCGCGCCGCACGGAGCACGACCACTGCCTCACGGCAGTCAATGCGGGCGACGAGCCCGTCACGCTCACCCTTCCGTGGGACGGCACGCTCGCCGAGGACGCCCTGTCCCATCAGGAGTTCTTCTGCGGCAACGGCCTGCTTCGCCTGACGCTCGAGCCCTACGGTACGATGCTGCTGACCCAGCCGCAGGAGTGATTTGTTTCACGTGAAACACTGATTTCAGGTCATGGTAAAGGTCAACGCCTTTACCATGACCTTTTTCTGTCCTCAGCACTGCCCCAGCGGTGATACCCCATCACCGGCCCAAACAGGGGCAAATCGAGACGTAAAGGCCTGCGCCTTGTCATGTTTCACGTGAAACAAATTTGCAAAATTTGAGCTTCCCTGTTGAAATTGAGCCGTTTTGTGCTATACTGAACAAGAATGAAAATGGATCAATGCTTTTATGACTAAGGTGGGTGTTTTTTTGGCTAAAATCGTTGCAATCGTCAATCAAAAGGGCGGCGTTGGCAAAACGACGACCTGTGTCAACCTGACCTCCTCCCTCAAGGAGAAAGGCAATCGCGTCCTGCTGTGTGACTTTGACCCGCAGGCCAACTCCACCTCCGGCATGGGTGTGGACAAGGCGGCCTCGCGCGGCGTTTATGACGTGCTCATCAACGGTGCGGACGTCACAGCCAGCGTGGCGCACACGCGCTACGGCGATGTGCTCCCCTCCTCGAAAGCCTTGGCGGGCGCGGGTATTGAGATGATCGACCGCGAAAACCGCGAATTCCTGCTCAAGCAGGCGCTCGATATTCTCTCGCCCAATTACGACTTTATCCTCATCGACTGCCCGCCGTCGCTCGAACTCTTAACGGTCAACGCCCTCTGCGCCGCGAATTCCCTGATCGTTCCCGTGCAGGGCGAATATTTCGCGCTCGAAGGCCTGTCCGACCTGATGCACACGGTCCGCATGGTGCGGCGCAGCCTGAATCCCGGCCTGGAGCTCGAAGGCGTTCTGCTCACGATGTTCGACGGGCGCACGAATCTCGCCCTCCAAGTTGCGGAAGAGGTCAAGCGCTACTTCCCCGGCAAGGTGTATTCGACCGTCATCCCCCGCAATGTGCGCCTTTCCGAAGCGCCGAGCCACGGCAAGCCGATCAACTACTACGACCGCAACTCCCGCGGCGCGGAGGCTTACAGCAACCTCGCCAACGAGTTTTTGAAGCAGAACCGCTGATACATTAAATATAAGGGCGCATTCCGCCCGCTTCATCCCACAGAAAGGAGAAGTCTCCATGGCAAATGCAAACCGCGGGCTCGGCAAGGGGCTCGGCGCGCTGCTGGGCGACGCCGCCCTGCGCACCGACACGTCCGACAACCTCTACCTCCCCATCTCGCAGATCGAACCCTACGCCAATCAGCCGCGCCGCCACTTCGATGAAGAGGCTCTGCAGGATCTGGCCGATTCCATCCGCGAGCACGGCATTATCCAGCCGTTGACGGTCCGCCGCCTTTCTTCCGGCTACTACCAGATCATCGCGGGCGAGCGCCGCTGGCGCGCCGCGCGCATCGCCGGTCTTGCCGAAGTGCCCGCCATCGTCATCGAGGCAGATGACCGCAAGATGACCGAGCTCTCGCTCATCGAAAACCTCCAGCGTGAAGACCTTGACCCCATCGAAGAAGCCGAGGGCTACAAAACGCTGATGGACAACTACCATCTCACGCAGGAGGAGGCCGCCGAGCGTGTCGGCAAGTCCCGCTCCGCCGTGGCAAACAGTCTGAGATTGTTAGGGCTTTGCCCCGAAGTGCGGCAAATGCTGCAAAACGGCGACCTCTCCGGCGGTCATGCCCGCGCGCTGCTGCCGCTCAAGGCCGATTTGCAGCTCGACGCGGCAAGCCTGATCGTCAAGCAGGGGCTCAGCGTCCGCCAGACCGAGGCGCTCGCCAAGCGCCTGAGTAACCCTAAGGAAGAGCGCAAGCCCACGAACGACGAGCTCATCGCCGAGAGCTACGGCCGTCTGGCCGCGCAGGAGCTCAGCGATAAGATCGGCCGCACCTGCCGCATCGTGTCCGGCAAGAAAAAAGGCCGCATTGAGCTCGACTATTACGGCATCGACGACTTAAACGATCTGCTCGAAGCGCTCGCCGCCATCAAACGCAGAAAGAACGGAGGCGAATAACCATGTCCGATTTGATTCACGAGGGCCCCAAGGACCCGAATAAGCCGCCCGTGCCCGGCGAAGAAAAGCCCACCACCGAGCGCGAGCGCATGAAAAAAGTATATACTTACGTTGCGATCCTCTTCACCGTGGCATTTTTGCTGATTTTATGGACATTTCTCATGAATCAGCGCAGCATCAACGAGATCAAGGACGGCAACACCGCCCTGCAAAGCACCTTACAGCAGAACGACTCGCTCGAAGCGCACATCGCTGAGCTTGAAGAGCAGCTTGCGACCGCGGAAGAGGACAAAAAGGCGCTCGACGAGACCGTCGGCGTGCAGTCCAACCAACTGCGCGCGCTCGACTGGCTGCTTGAGATCGAAAACGCCTACAACACCGGCGATCTCGACGCCGCGAAAGACAACATCCGCTCATTCGAGGAGACCGGCACGGTGGAATTCCTGCCCAAGGAGCCGCTGCGTACCGGCATCACCGGCGACGACGCCCCCTCTCCCGCCGCGCGCTACCAGTCCATAGTGGACAAGCTGTTTCCGGACGGCGTAAAATAAGAAGTCAAATGGTCATTTACTTTACAACGATAACGAGGTAAATCATTATGCTGGATATGAAATTCCTGCGGGAAAATCCCGATCTGGTCAAGGAAAACATCAAGAAGAAGTTCCAGAACGAAAAGCTCCCCCTCGTCGACGAGGTCATCGAGCTCGACGCCAAGAACCGCGCCGCCATCACCGAGGCGAGCGAGCTGCGCGCCAGCCGCAACGCCCTCTCGAAGCAGATCGGCATGCTGATGGGTCAGGCGAAGAAGGACCCGAGCAAGCTCGAAGAGGCCGAAAAGATCAAGGCGACCGTCAAGGCGAACGCCGACCGCCTGGCCGAGCTTGAAAAGCTCGAAGAGGAGTATGAGCAGAAGATCCACAAGATCATGCTGCTGATTCCGAACATCATCGACCCCAGCGTCCCCATCGGCCCGGACGACAGCTGCAATGTCGAGGTCGAGCGTTTCGGCGAGCCAAAGGTCCCCGATTTTGAAATTCCCTACCACACACAGATCATGGAGAGCTTTGACGGCGTCGACATGGACGCCGCGGGCCGCGTCTCCGGCGCGGGCTTCTACTACCTGCTCGGCGACATCGCGCGTCTGCACGAGGG
>ERZ857629.1601-NODE-1601-length-24074-cov-2.455348_pt1 | contig 24074 bp, 27 predicted proteins | sample MGYA00519700_ERZ857629 | MGnify/ENA primary metagenome ERZ857629 (study PRJEB31778, sample SAMEA3449351) | human gut metagenome | biome: human gut; feature: human-associated habitat; material: faeces | place: United Kingdom | collected 2010/2012 ...
GGCAGCAGTATCAGCATCGCGGCCGACTGGCTCAAGGACTCCAGCCGCAAGGCCGGTGACATCACCGCCGAAGTAAACAGCGGCGACACCGGCTATAACGTCGTCGTGTTCCTCAGCCGTGATGACAACCACTACAACACCGTTTCCGTGCGCCATATCCTCATAAAGGCCGAAGCGTCCGAGGACGGCACCTACACCGATGAGGCCAAGGCCGCAGCCAAGGCGCGTGCCGAGGAGATCCTCGCCGAGTTCAACTCCGGCGATAAGACCGAGGACAGCTTCGCCGAGCTCGCAAACAAGTATTCCGAGGACGAAGGCTCCAACACCAACGGCGGCCTGTATGAGAACATCGCCAAGGGTCAGATGGTTCAGGAGTTCAACGACTTCTGCTTTGCCGGACACAAGGCCGGTGACACCGGCATCGTCTACGGCGACAACGGCAGCTACGCCGGGTACCATGTGATGTACTTCGTCGGCGAGGGCGAGCAGTACAGCGACTATCTCGCCAAGAACAGCCTGCTCACCGCCGATATGAACGCATGGCTCGAAGAGCTCACCTCCGCTTATGAGACTTCTGTCGGCGGCGGCATCAGCTTCGTCGGCAAATAAAGCACGTATCACACATAAGGCAAACCAAAAGGCCGCCGTTGATCGGCGGCCTTTTTTCGGAGGATAGACTATGAATGAAAGAACTCTGCGCGCGCGGATGCTGCTTGGCGAAGCGGCGATGGAAAAGCTCGCCGGGAGCCATGTGGCCGTGTTCGGGCTCGGCGGCGTCGGCTCATGGTGTGCAGAAGCGCTGGCGAGAGCGGGCGTTGGCCGCCTGACCCTTATCGATCAGGACACCGTCGGCGAGAGCAACATAAACCGCCAGCTCTGCGCCCTCGGCTCCACCGTCGGCATGGGCAAGGCAGCAGTCATGGCTCAGCGCGCGCTGGACGTAAACCCGGATATTGACGTGAAGTGCATCGAGGGGCACTATGAGGCAGCGGACAGGGAGCGCTTCTTCGGCGACTATGACTATGTCGTCGACGCGATCGACCTCGTCTCCTGCAAGGTCGATCTGATAATGAGCTGCATGGAGCGCGGGATACCGATCATCTCCGCCCTCGGCACGGGGAACAAGAAGGACGCGTCGCTATTGCGGATCGCCGACATTTCCAAGACCAGCGGCTGCGCGCTTGCGCGTGTCGTGCGGCGGGAGCTGCGGCAGCGCGGCGTGACGCACCACACCGTCGTGTTCAGCCCCGAAGAGCCGATGGAGCCGGAGCAGCTTGAAGCTCCGCCCCCCGGACGCAGGAGCGTCCCCGGTTCGCTCGTATGGGTGCCGGCCTCGGCGGGACTGCTGCTGTGCCAGCACGTCGTCACGGAACTGATAAAGTGAATATAACAAAGCACCGGAGGAAGCCTTGGCTTGCTTCGGTGCTTTTGTTTTATCCGGGCAGCATGATATATCTCCAGAGGTGTGCTTTTGCATGTCCCCATTATGGCACATCTGCTGTCCAAAATGTACCCCCTCCGTGTCCACTTTTAGCTTACCACTTCACGACGATGCGGCGCGTTTTCTATATTCAGTTCGCTGCCGCAGAATGGGCACTTCCCGTCTGCCGACGTGAGCTTTGCCATGCAGCTTGGGCAGAAGAACAGCTCTTCCATGGGTTTTCCTCCGAAAGATGTATCTGATTTATAATACCACGCCGCATAAACAAAGGTCAATGTTCGCAGCTGTTTATTATGCGGTTTTTGCAAAAATATAGGCTCTCCCCGTCCATAGGGAGAGCCTGAGCTGTTTCATCTTAGTCTGCCTTATTCTGCATCGAGGCAAATTTCATCGCCATTCTCATACTGCGCTCGAAGCTCTCCGCCGGGATGAGCGCTATGCCCGACTCATCGCTGAGAACGATAAGGCGCGTGCCGCCGGTGAGACCGAACTTGTCCCGCGCGTCCTTGGGGATGACGATCTGCCCGCGGTCGCTCACCGTGACGGAGCCCCAGATATTCTTACCCTTCGGTGCGGGCGGGATAGCGCCGATGCCGTCGGCAGTTTCGGTCTTGATAAGGCTGTCGATCGTCACGCCGTAGACGGCGGCAAGCAGGCTGCACTTTTCGATGTCCGGCACGGTCGCGCCGCTCTCCCACTTGGCATAAGCCTGACGGGAGATGTTTATTTTTTCCGCGATCTCCTCCTGAGAATAGCCGTGGATATTGCGGAGGATCACAAGGTTTTCCTTGAGCATAGCTTACCGTCCTTTACAGATCGATTTTTTCAAAGCTCCGGCAGGCGCCCTTGAACGAGAGCCATGTGATGAGCGCGTAGGCAGCGATGCCGAGAGCGAGCAGCGACAGCTGCAGCGGCAGATGATCCGTCCCGAAAGCGTTCAGCGCTTCAAGGCCGGGGAAATGATGCAGCGCCTCGCCGAGACCGACGCATATAAAGGACACGACGATATATGCGATGAAGGGGCGGCTGAACTTGTACGCTGTCTTAAAGAAGCCGCCGACAAATATGGCGTTGAAGAGCGCGAAGATGAGAAACGCCATACCGAGGGCGAAGGGATTCGCGTTCATCAGCGCGTTCGACCGGTACACCGCGGAGCCGGAGAGAAGAGTCATCCTTATTATAACAGCAATGCCCATGACAAGCAACGAGCACAGCTCGATAAAGCAGACAAAGAGGTACTTGCCCTTTACGACATCGCGCTTGGCGAAGGGCAGCAGCGCGGAAAAGAGAATGTCGTTGGCTTCCCGCGCGCTCTGAAAGCTCTGGAATATGCCGAGCGTGACGAAGAACACTCCGCACAGGATGGGATAGCCCGGCACGAAGAACATCAGCCCGAAGGCGATGAACAGGTAAGAGAGCGCAGAGGCGCTGAGCCGAAGCTCCTTTATCATAATTTCACGCATTGTTCCCGCTCCTTTCCATGCGCAGTATGGTCTCCTCGATAGTCTCGCCGTCTTTGGAAAAACGGCTGACAAATTCGGCCTTGGGCAGTGCCGCGACTATCCCGCCCTTGGAGATGTAGACAATGTCGTCCGCGCACTTCTCGATATCGGAAATGATATGCGTCGAGAAGAACACCGCGACTCCGTGGCTCTTGAGCTCCGCGAACAGGCCGAGCAGCTCATCTCTCGAAAACGGGTCGAGTCCGCTCGTGGGCTCGTCGAGGATCAGCACCTTAGCGTTATGCGAGAGCGCGATGAGGAGATTATACTTGACGCGCATGCCCTCGGACATTTCGAGCGCGGTCTTGTTTTCATCGAGCGCGAAGAGCGCGAGGTACCGGCGGTAAGCATCCTCGTCCCATGTGTCATAGCAGCGCTTCACGACCGCGACAACGTCACGGAGCTTCTTGCGCGGGTACCAGTTGACCGCGCCGGTGGAATAGCCGATGAGCTTTTTGATCTCGTTTTCGTTCTCCGCAAGGGGCTTGCCGAAATAGAAAATCTCACCGCTGTCCGGGTGGACAAGGTTCAACATGGATTTTATCGTTGTGGTCTTCCCGGCTCCGTTTCTGCCGATGAAGCCGGTTATTCTGCCCGCCTCGATGCTGAATGATGCCCTCTTCAGCGCGAAGGCGGGATAGGTCTTATTGAGGTCATGCACCTCTGCGACGCTCATATTGTTTCCCTCCCGAAGGTTTTACTTGTATGAATTATGCAACCAAACGCGTCGGTTTTCAATCAACCGCAGATAACAGATTTTGCGGAGTTTTGTTATGTTTGGTTGCAGGAGGGGGACGCGGCACACCGCGGACGGTACGCAAGGAGTTCTTGATAGGTCTTTTTGCAGTGAAACGCTGCTTACATCTCAATTCTGCTCAAGGCCGTGGAAGAACTCGTCGTATGCGCAGCCGTAGATTTTCTTCAGTTCAATAATAACGCTTGCACGGATATTCAGCTCGCCGGATTCGTACTTGGCATAGGTGCTGCGCCCGATATCGCAGCCGCGGCGCTGAAGCTCGGCGCACAGCTTTTCCTGAGATATGCCGTATTCATCGCGCAGACGGCGGAGATTATCACCCATATTGCGGTCGCGTCGTATTTTCTGCTCCATAATATCTCTTGCGATTTATTTGATCTCCTGCTCAAGACTGTCAAACTCAGGCGTTGAAAAGAACTCGCCGAGGGTGATGTCCAGCCCGTCGCATATCATCTTGATAGTGAGCAGCTTTGGGTTCTGGCTCTTGCCGTAAAGAATGTTCTTGATGCTTGACGGCGGCAGCGCGCAGATGGTAGCGAGCCGGTTTATGCTTATATCGCGCTCATCGCACAGCTGCATTATCCTGAATTTTACCGCGGTGACAGTATCCATATAGCCTGACCTCCACACTGTTTTTGTACTCAAAATGATAACCAAAAGCAGTGGACAACATAGGCTATGCGTGCTACTATATAGGCTATACATAGACTGTTGGGGAGATCAAGGATATGGCAAATTACAGAAAGATGTACGCAGTGCTCTGCGCCGCGGTTGATGAGGTCATCGACCCGCTGGAAAAAATCCCGCTCGCAGCGCCTCAGGCAGGGAAGCTGCGCGAGGCAATGAGAGAAGCCGAGGGTATCTATATAAAAACAACGGCGTACTTTGAAGAGACTGAGGATGCGAAGATCGTGCGGCTGAAAACAGACTCACCGCTGTAAAGAAAAAATGCTTGACAGGGCATCGGAACGGTAGTATAATCCGTTAAGTCAAAAAGCTTGACAGGGGGGCTTTGCGTGGAAAACAGCAGATTTACAAGAAGTATGCTGCTGGATTTTTACGGGGAGCTTCTGACGGACAAGCAGAGGGAATGCTTCGACCTGCATTACAACGAGGATCTTTCGCTCGCGGAGATCGCCGAGCAGCTCGGCGTTTCGCGGCAGGGCGTGTGGGATAACATCAGGCGCGCCGAGACCGCGATGGAGGATATCGAAGCAAAGACCGGACTGCTGCGCCGCTTTGAGGAGAACCGCCGCGAGCTTGAGAGCCTGCTGACAAGGCTCGAAGCGCTGACGGGTATGACTCAGGGCGAGGCGCAGGACGCGGCAAAGGCCGCGGCGGAAGAAGTCAGAGCGATCATTGCGAGAGGGTAAAACATGGCGTTTGAAAGCTTATCCGAAAAACTGAATGCGGCTTTCAAAAAGCTGCGCGGCAAAGGCCGCCTGTCCCCCGCCGATGTGAAGGACGCGATGCGCGAGGTGCGCATGGCGCTGCTGGAGGCGGACGTCAGCTACAAGGTCGTCAAGGACTTTGTAAAGAACGTCACGGAGAAGGCCACGGGCGCAGATGTGCTCGAAGCGCTCTCCCCGGCGCAGATGATCGTCAAGATCGTCAACCAGGAGCTGTGCGAGCTGATGGGCGGACAGAACCAGAAGCTCAACATCTCCTCGAAGCTGCCGAGCGTCGTGATGCTCGTCGGCCTGCAGGGCGCGGGCAAGACCACGAACGGCGCAAAGCTCGCAGGCTACATGAAGAAGCAGGGCAAGCGCCCGCTGCTCGCCGCCTGCGATATTTACCGTCCCGCCGCGATAAAGCAGCTGGAGACGGTCGGCACACAGCTTGATGTTCCGGTGTTCCAGATGGGGCAGACAAACCCCGTGGATATAGCCAAGGCTGCCATAGAGCACGCGAAGAAGCACGGAAACGACATCGTCTTTCTCGACACGGCAGGCCGCCTGCACATCGATGAAGAGCTCATGGATGAGCTCAAGAATATCAAGGCGGCAGTCGAACCGGCGGAGATCCTGCTGGTGGTGGACGCGATGACCGGTCAGGACGCGGTGAACGCCGCGAACGCCTTTGACGAGGCGCTCGGCATCACGGGCGTCATGCTCTCCAAGCTTGACGGCGACGCAAGAGGCGGCGCGGCGCTCTCGATAAGAGCGGCGACGGGCAAGCCCATAAAGTTCATCGGCACAGGCGAAAAGCTCGACATGATAGAGCCCTTCCACCCCGACCGCATGGCCTCGCGCATACTCGGCATGGGCGATATGCTCACGCTCATCGAAAAGGCGGAGCAGAGCTTCGACCAGAAAAAGGCGCTTGAAGCCGCGGAGCGGCTCAAGAGCAACCGCTTCACCCTGAGCGACTACCTCGACCAGATGGCGCAGCTCAAGAACATGGGCGACCTTGAGAGCATCATGGGGATGATCCCCGGCATGGATTCAAAGGCGCTCAAGGGCGCGAAGATCGACGAGAAGGCAATGGCAAGGCAGGAGGCGATAATCCTGTCGATGACGCAGGCCGAGCGCAACAATCCCTCGATCCTCAATTCGAGCCGTAAAAAGCGCATCGCCGCGGGCTCCGGTACCTCGGTCGTCGACGTCAACCGCTTGCTCAAGCAGTTTGAGGCTGTGCAGCAGCTCACAAAGCAGTTCTCCGGCAAGAACATGAAAAAGCTCCAGAAGAAAATGGGGCGCATGGGCGGCCTCGGAGGAATGGGCGGAGGCTTCCCCGGTCTCGGTTTCTGAAAAACGGGGAGCACAAATTTGCTTACAGACGCGAAAGCGCTTGTAATATAGAAACGAAAATACATGGAGGTGAATATACATGGTTAAAATCAGACTTCGCAGAATGGGCGCTAAGAAGGCTCCTTACTACCGCATAGTCGTTGCTGATTCCCGCTGCCCGCGTGACGGCCGCTTCATCGAAGAGCTCGGCACTTACGACCCGATGGCAGAGAGCGATAAGCTCACGGTCAACATGGAGCGTGCAAAGTACTGGATCGCAAACGGCGCACAGCCCACTGATACCGTCCGCGGTCTTCTCAAGAAGATTGAGGCCTGAAAAGGAGTTCCCGGCACATGAAAGAGCTTTTGACCTATATTGTGCAGAGCCTGGTCGATAATCCCGATCAGGTATCTGTGACCGAGCGCAAAGCCGACGGTGAGACGGTCTACGAGGTTCGCGTAGCCGACGGCGATATGGGCAAGGTTATCGGCCGGCAGGGCAGGATCGTAAAACAGATCCGCATCCTTATGCGGGCCGTCGCCCAGAGAAAGGGCAAAAAAGTTTCGGTCGAGATCATGGACTGATACGATAAAACCCCGCTGTGACTGTAATAGCAGCCGCGGCGGGGTTTTGTTATATCCGGATGCGGAACACAAAGCGTTGAAATCTTGGGGAGTAAATGGTATTATAAAAGAAATCTGACACAGAAACGGAGGAACACGGCCATGCTGAATGAAATCATAAAGCGCATATATGAATCCGGCGAATATGCCGGTATATACGCAAACGCCGAGGACACTTCAAAATTCATGTACGGCAGGATCGTTGCATTCGACGGAGAGTTCTTCGCTGCGTCGCTGGTGTCTCCTGACGGAGCGTTCGACGGCATAACGGTACAGGACGCAGAGAGCGTAATCCGGATAGAGCTTGACGGCGGCTATTCCGCGAGGATGAAAAAGCTCATGGCCGGGGTATACACGGAGGAAAAGTTCGATATATCCTGCGAGGACGTGCGCGGCTCGGCGCTGGAAGCGGCGAAAAAGGCCGGGTGCATCGTGTCGATAGAGCTCCTCGGCAGCGGCATTTCAGACGTGATCGGCATTGTGGAGGACACTGACGGCGGCATGTACCGGATAGCGCAGGTGAACGAGGACGGCAGTGACGACGGTATATCGTACATATCGCGCGACGCGATAACGGAGCTCGGCTTCGCGTCGGCGGACGAGAGAAGAATAGAACGGCTGCACAAGTGAGTGCGGGAAATAGAATCACAGTAAAGGGGTAATGTAAATAAGTGAAGAATACAAACAAATTCAGCTTCAAAAATATAATTATGCTTACCGTGGCGGGGATCATAAACGCCTTCGGCATCACGATCTTCCTCAGCCCGGTGAAGCTTTACGACAGCGGCATTTCGGGAACATCGATGCTGCTTGACCAGATAACACCGGAGCACCTATCCCTGTCGGTGTTCCTGCTGATCCTGAACATTCCGCTGTTCCTGTTCGGGCTGAAGAAGCAGGGCAAGCTTTTCACGGGCTACGCGATATACACGGTCGCGATATATTCGCTTTCCGCGTGGCTGATAACCGACGTTCTGCCGATAGACGTCAGCATGGCCTCGCCCCTCGCGGGGACGGATCTGCTGTGCGCGCTGTTCGGCGGCGTGATATCCGGCATAGGCAGCGGCCTTGCGATCCGCTGCGGCGGCGCGATGGACGGCATCGAGGTCATGGCGGTCATATTCGCAAAGCGCCTCGGCGTCACCGTCGGCACCTTCGTGATGGTCTACAACATACTTCTGTACATCGTCTGCGGTATCGTGCTGCAAAGCTGGATACTGCCGCTCTACTCCATCGTCACCTACGCGGCGGCGCTGAAAACGATAGACTTCATCGTTGAGGGCATCGACAGAGCCAAGTGCGCAGTCATCATAACCGAAAAGCCGAAGGAGATATGCGCGGCGCTGGGCGAAGCCTTTGAAAGCGGCATGACCCGGCTCGACGCAAAGGGCGGCTTCTCGAACCGCGACAAGGCGATGATCTATTTTGTTGTGAACAGGTACCAGATCATCCGCATGCGGGACATCGTCCACAGCATCGACCCGGCGGCATATATCACGATAAGCGAGATCGCCGATGTGTTCTCCGTGAACAACAACGACTAATGAAACAGCACGCATTGAGACCGTTGACAAAGGTCTCAATGCGTGTTATTCTGTCAATGCTCCCGCCGCCGGGTGGGAGGAAATGAGCGTTTGCTTCGTATCGATAGGCCTTTGAAGATACGACAGCAAACGTATTTTTTTGTTTTAGGAGGAAGGCAAAATGGAATGGTTATATCTTGGCATCGCGGGGGCGATGGAGGTGCTGTGGTCGACGTTTCTGAAATTCTCGGAGGGCTTCACGAAGCCGCTGCCGACGGCGATCACTATCGCGGGGCTTGCGGCGAGCATGTTCTTTCTCGCAAAGGCGGCGAAGGTGCTGCCGATCGGCACGGCCTACGGCATATGGACGGGCATAGGCGCGCTCGGCGCGGTGATAGTCGGGATCGTAATCTTCAAGGAGCCCGCGACGGCGGGGAGGATATTCTTCGCGTCGCTGCTGCTCGTCGGCATAGTCGGGCTGAAGCTCACCTCGGCTTGAGGGAAACAGGTATTGAAAATAAGCAAACCGGATGGTATTATCAAGTAAGATAATACCACCGGAGGAATTTATCAATGATTGACATATCTGTTCTGACAGGCGAGCGGCTGACGTACATAAGCCGGGCAGCAGACATGCTGGTCCTTTCGTTCGGGGATGATATATGCAGGAACTATCGCGGCGAATGGCTGTCAAGGTACGCCCTGCACTGTCAGTGCGCATGGAGGATAACGGACGGGCACGGAAAGATCGTGCTGGCAAGGGTCGATATATTTTCCCCGCCGGAGGGCGAGGACTATACCTTGGACTTCGACTGGGACGTCCGCGGGAACAACGCCTTCGACCGGAAGTCCGTCGAAATACTCTCTGGCGGCGAAGTCACTGTGACCGCGGCAAGGCTTGTCAATGGCTGCGATATAAAGCTTGAGCTTTCAAACGGGCTGCGCTTCGAGAGCTTCGCGGATTCGAGCATTGAGGAGCACTGGCGGCTTGTCGTAAGAGACGAAGAGAACCCTGTACAGCTCATAGCAGAACCGGTCGGGATACATGAGTAATAAAGGAATATGCTAAAATCAGGAGCAGTCGTCTACTTCGGACGGCTGCTCCTGATTTTTTGTTCCACTAATACGCTTCTATTTCCTTCAGCGTCAGGTCGCGCCCGGTGAGCGGCGTGAGCTTTTCTCCGCCGCAGTCCGGGCAGCGCAGATGCTCAAGCTCGGCGGTGAACTCCGCACCGCAGTCAAGGCAGCGTGCCGTACCCGGCAGCGTCTCGACAACGAAGCGCGTATCCTGATACGCCGTCCCGTCCGTCACGGCTGTCCAGCAGTCGGCCAGATACGCCGGGATCACGCCTGAGAGCGTGCCCACCTCGACGGTGACCTTCTTCACGCATTCGAGCCCTTCGTCCTTTGCGACGCCGTCGACCATTTTGAGCAGCGCGTCGCATATACCCAGCTCGTGCATTACTTCGTGACCGCCTTTTTGACGATGCCGCCGGTGCGCTTGACAAGATTTTCCGCGACCTTGATGGGCATGGCCTCAAAGGGCTTGGCGTGCCAATCGCGCACCTTTTTGAGATGTATAGCGTCGAACTTGCACTTGGTGGTGCACAGGCCGCAGCCGATGCAGAGATAGCTGTCGACCTTCGTCGCGCCGCAGCCGAGGCAGCGGGCGCATTCCCTGCGCACCTGCTCCTCAGTAAAGGTCACGCGTGCATCGACAAAGGTCTTGGCCTTGGCCGCGTTGTAGCCCGGCTGCTGGCGGCGGTCATTGTCAAACGACGCCACGTCGAGCATGACGTGCTCCTTGTCGAGCGCCCGGTACTCGCGTCTGTCGCGCCCCGCGGTCAGCGTCTGGCCGGGGTGGACATAGCGGTGAAGCGATATCGCCGCTTCCTTGCCGGCGGCTATCGCATTGATGGCAAAGCTCGGCCCGGTATAGCAGTCGCCGCCGGTGAAAATGTCCGGCTGCGCGGTCTGATAGGTCAGGCTGTCAGCCTCGGCGGTGCCCTTCTTCGTCGTCACGAGCCTGCCCACATCGAGGCCGCCCCAATCGACGGTCTGGCCGATAGCGCCGATCACGCTGTCAAGCTCTATCGTCTCAAGCCTACCGGTGCCGACGGGTCTGCGGCGTCCCTTCTCGTCAGGCTCGCCAAGCTCCATTGCTTCGACCCTGAGTGCGCTGACCTTGCCGTCACGGCCGATGATCTCGACAGGTGCATTGAGGAAGCGGAACTTCACGCCCTCCTCCATCGCCTCCTTGACCTCTTCGGGGTCGGCAGGCATTTCATCCTGAGAGCGGCGGTAGATGATATATGTCTCCTCCGCACCGAGACGCACCGCGCTGCGGCACACATCCATCGCGACGTTGCCGCCGCCTATGACCGCGCAGCGCTTGCCGACTGCAGGCTTATTGCCGAGGTTCACCTCTCGCAGGAACTCCACGCCGCCGAACACGCCCTCGAGCTCCTCGCCGGGGATATTGAGCTTTGCAGACTTCTGCGCGCCGATGGCGAGATAGAAGCCCTTATAGCCCTCATCCCGCAGCTGCTGGATCGTGACGTCCTTGCCGACCTCGACGCCGCAGCGGAACTCAACGCCCATTTCGCGGAGGATGTCGATCTCGGCATTGAGCACGTCCTTCTCCAGACGGAAAGCGGGTATACCGAGCGTGAGCATGCCGCCGGGGACGGGATTGCGGTCGAACACCGTGACGGGGTAGCCCTTGTTCGCAAGGTAATATGCGCAGCTCATACCCGCGGGGCCCGCGCCGATGACCGCGATCTTCTCGGTATAGGGTCTGCCGATCTGGTTCACCATCTTGGGTACAAAGCGCGTCGCCTCGTCCATGTCGTGGTCGGCGATGAAGCGCTTGACCTCGTCTATCGCGACGGCTTCATCGACGCTGCCGCGGGTGCATTCGGCCTCACAGCGCTTGTTGCATATGCGCCCGCAGACTGCCGGGAACGGGTTCTCTTTTTTTATAAGCTCCAGCGCATCGGTGTATCTGCCCTGCGCGGCAAGCTTCAGATAGCCCTGCACGGGGACGTGCGCGGGGCAGGCGGCCTTGCAGGGCGCAGTGCCGGTGGGCATAACGTCCTCGCGGTTCTCGCGGTAATTTTCATTGACGGCCTTAGCAAAATTGAAGGTCTCGGTGACCTTGGTGTATTCCGGTTCAGGCAGCGCACAGTCGGCGCAGAGCTTCTGGCCGAGCTTCAGCGCGTTTCCGGGGCAGACCTCGACGCACTGCGCACAGGCGACGCACTTTGCCTCGTCCACCTCGGCGACGAAGTTTGAGCGGATCGCGTCGCGCGCGCCGAACATCAGCCCCGCGCGCAGGCCGAAGCAGGCGCAGGCGCAGCAGTTGCAGATAGCAGCGCTCTCACCCGCTCCCTCTATGTTCGGGATATCGTGCATAAGGCCGTTTTCCTCGGCGCGCCTGACGATCTCAAGCGCTTCCTCGCGCGTTATCTGCCTTGCGCGGCCGGTGCGTATGTAGTGCTCCGCGCCCTTGCCCATCTGCACGCACATATCCTCCGCGAGGTGGCCGCAGCCGTCGCCGAGGCTCGTGCGCGAAGCGCGGCATGAGCAGGGCGAGACGGAGAAAACATCGTATTTATCAAGATAGTGGCTCAGGCGCTCGTCGTCGGTCACGCCGGGGATGCCCTCTATCGCGCTCTCCACCGGGATGACGCGCATGAGCCCGTAGCCGTCCGGCAGGATAGGCCCCATGCTCTGCATACGCAGGCGGGTATATTCCTCAAACGCGCGGCCGACCTCCGGGTGCTCACGCAGAAGCTCCTGATTATTGACCATCATTTCGAGTATGCCGGGGGCGAAGATCTGCATGAAATAGCTGTCCTCATCAGTGCCGTCGATCCTGCAGCGGCGGAAGACGCCGTAGTACACAAGTCTGTCGAGCGAGGGCTGTATCTCCTCCACGGTTCTGCCGACCTTGTCCGCCAGCCACTGCGCCGTGCGCTCCTTGCGAAGCCCGGCGGCAATGGCGATATCGGCCTCTTCATCGGTCACGATATCGGCCATGCAGTAGTATTCCGGGGCGTTCTCATCTATCCTGACGAGCACGCCGGAAGCGCCGCCTATGATCTTTGCGAGCTTGACTATTTTGGGTCTGAGCTGTGCCATAATTACCTCTCCTATTCCATTTTTTGTTTCTTCTTCACTTTTTATATTATAATCGAATGTTATCTTTTTGGCAAGGATTTTTGACATAAAATCACCCATGCGTTTTTGACGCATGGGTGCAGTGTTTTCAATGCTTTGCAAGTTCTTTCAGCAGGCGCTCACGCAGCAGGGCGCAGCGCTCCGCCTTGTCTCCGCCGGCCAGAAGAGACGCCGGGTCGGCCGGCTCCGCAAGGGAGAAGTCAGGCAGAGCATCCCTGCCGAACTGCTCGCTTGCCAGATCGACGAATACGCCATTAATATAATTGAAGCTGTGCCGCCCGCCGCCGTCGAGCGTCACGGAATATACCTTGCCGCCGAAGAACTCATGCACAAGCGCCGCGGTGATCGTACACTGGCCTATTCTTGGGTTGGCCGCCGACCACTCAGGGCGGAAGCGTTCGGAGCATGTCTCTGTGTTCCATGCCCTGAGGAAGGCAAGATAAAACTCGCCTATCGTCTCAGCGCCGCAGGCCTTGACCGGGCGGATATCATCCGCGTGCTCCCAGCCGCAGAAGCGGTAAACGGGGTCATATTTATATCCGGTATTCTCAATAAGCTTTATTGACATGGCTGTAACTCCTTCATTATACAAGCATTATCGCGGTGAGCATATGATCCGCGCCGGGTTCGCCGTCATGCAGCTGGCGCCGGTGCGAGTAAAACCGGCCGTCATGGTAGGTACACAGGCCGCAGTCATATATTTTATCCGGGCGCACGCCGCAGCGCTCAAGCGAAAGGCGTATGGCCAGATTCACATCTAAAGTATACTTCCCATCTATCTTCGGCAGGAAGAGCCGGTCGACCTCATTTTGACTATAATTGACCAGAAACGGCTCCATCAGCTCCCCGCCGACCTCATAGCAGCGGCGGCAGATACAGGGGCCGAAAGCGGCCATGACATTTTCCGGCTCGGTGCCGTACTCCTGCCGCATCTTCTCCACGGCCTTGACGGCGATGAGAGAGGCCGTCCCCTTCCATCCGCTGTGAACCATGCCGACAGCTTTGTTCACCGGGTCGAGCAGATAGACCGGGGTACAGTCCGACTCCATAGAGGTGAGCAGCAGGCCGCGCTCGTTCGTGATGATCCCGTCGGCAGGCTCAACGGGATCGCTGCGCCAGAAGGTGTTCATTCCGGCGTCGGCATGGGTGACAGGACGCACGATGTCAGTATGCCGCTGGAAGGTGGAGACGATGTCCCGCTCCGTCAGGCCGAGATGTTCGAGCACCTCGCGGTAGCCGCGGTGCCCCTCCTCGGAGTTGCTGAGCCAGCAGCCGTGCCCCTTTGAGGTGAAGACGGTCTTCACCAGACCCGTCGCATCAAACGCTTCTATATTATAATAGTCCATTTCATTTTTCTCCGTGTTTATTCTTGTGACTATAATAACACTAAACGGGCAAAAAATCTACATTCCGGGTCTTGAAATCGGCATTCGGCAGTGCTATACTCTGCTCCTGCATCGAGGCTGAACGACAGTCATAACAGGATGCGCGAGGGAAATATGCAGCGCACACACAGAACAATAGAGATGACCTCAGGGTCGCTCTGGAAAAATATACTTCTCTTCAGCATACCGCTTGTACTGACGCAGCTATTGGAGATCCTGTTCAATCTCAGCGACGTCGCCGTGGCAGGAAAGTTCGCGGACTACCGGGCGCTCGGCGCGGTGGGCTCGACAACGCAGCTCGTCACGCTCTTCACCGGCTTTCTGATAGGGCTGGGCAGCGGCGTAAACGTCGAGGTCGCCCGCTCGCTCGGCGCTGAGGACAAAGAAAGAACAGAGAAGAACATCCATACCTCCTTCATCATCTGCGCGGCGGTCGGCGTGCTGCTGTGCCTTATCTGCCGTGTCTTTGCAAGGGACCTACTGGTGCTGCTGCATACAAAGGATGAGCTGCTTGAAGGCGCGGTGCTGTACTTCAGCATCTACGCGCTTGGTCTGCCGGCGATGGCGGTGTATAACTTCGGCAACGGTGTGCTGAGCGCCGCCGGGGACACGAAAAGGCCGCTACTGTACCTGACGGTATCGGGCATACTGAACGTGATACTTAACCTGTTCTTCGTCATAAAGTGCCATATGGCGGCGGACGGCGTGGCTATCGCGAGCGTTATAGCACAGGTGCTGTCAGCGGTGATGATAACGGTGCACCTCTGCCGCAGGAACGACGACTGCCGCCTGTCCTTCTCAAAGCTCCGCTTCAACGGCCAGAGCGCTTCGCGCGTGCTGATGCTTGGGATACCAACAGGCTTGCAGCATGCGATATTCGCGGTGGCAAACATGTTCGTACAGGCGGGCCTGAACACCTTCGATGCGGTCACAGTCTCCGGAAACTCCGCGTCGGTCAATGCCGACGAACTGATATTCAACACGCAGGCTGCGTTCTACACGGCCTGTTCGAGCTTCATAAGCCGCAACTGGGGTGCCGGGCACAAGGAGCGCATACACAAGAGCTATATCATAAGCCTTGCATACTCCTTTGCGGCAGGCGCGATAGGAGGTTTGCTGCTGCTCGGCTTTGGAAGAGAGTTCCTGTCGATTTTTGCAAACGAGCAGGCGGTCATAGAGGCGGGAATGCAGCGCATAAAGATCATGTGCTTCTCCTATGGCGTCGGCGCGTTCATGGACTGCTCGATAGCCGCGGCGCGGGGACTTGGGAAGAGCATAGTGCCGATGATAATAGTGGTGCTCGGCTCCTGCGTTTTCCGCGTGGTGTGGATATACACGGTGTTCGCGTTCTATAAAACGATACCGGCGCTCTATCTGCTGTACTTCTTCTCATGGGCGATAACCGGCGCCGCCGAGACGCTCTACTTCCGCAGGGTATACAGGCAGTGCATGGCGGGGACGCTGGCGTAGACTTTCCTTTTATATTGAGTTTATATGCTTTCGGTTTCTTCCGGAAGCATATTTTTTACAAAAATCTTCTTTTCCCCGTTGACATTTTCAGGGAGCCGGTTTATAATTCTTCACGTCGCTACAGTGCTAATGTGGTAATTAGCTAAATGCAGGTAATGAGGAGATAAGGAGAAACGAGATGGCAGTTATTATAGTTATTCTGGTCATATACATGGCCGGTATGCTGGCAATAGGCTTTGCCGGGAAGAAAAAGAGCGCGACCATGACGGAATTTCTCACGGCGGGCAAATCCGGCGGTATGTTCGTAATGGTATGCACATACATCGGCGCACACGTCGGCAACGGCATTGTCGTCGGCGGCGCGCAGTACGGCGCTGAATACGGCATAGGCGGTATGTGGTACGGTCTCGGCGCGTGCCTGTCCTACGTGCTTTTCGCGCTGGTAATGTCAAGGCTGCTGTATACCCGCGGATATATCACAATTCCCGATCTCATCCGCGACCGCTATAAGAGCAAGTTTGCTTCCGTGCTGATAGCAGTGCTCAATATCTGCGCATCTCTCGGCATCATGGCGGCGCAGATAATGGCAGGATGCGCACTGTTTGAAGCGCTCGGCCTCAACCCGACCCTCGGCGGGATCGTGATGGCGGTGGTCGTATTCATCTACTGCTCCATCTCCGGTATGTGGGGAGTTATGATAACGGACTCCGTGCAGACGCTCGTGATATTCTTCTCTACGGTCTTCTGCATAGTTATCGTTGCGATGCACGGCGGGTTTGACACCATATCAGCAGCGCTGCCCGCAAGCTCTTTCGACCCTGTTCCGTTCAGTGGGGAGCGCCTTGTGATGATGCTCGTCCCCGGCGCGCTCAACGGACTGATCTCCGGCGCGGCCTACCAGCGCACGGCCTCCTGCAAGGATGAGAAGGTCGCGTTCTGGTCGCCGATAATCGCAGCGGCGGCACTGATACCGTTTGTTATAATGCCGGTCGTTATCGGCATGTACGGAAAGGCGCTTTTCCCGGATGCGCCGACCGCTTCGATACTCTTCACGGTCGTCCTGCAGGATATGCCCCCGATCGTCGCCGGGCTGATGATCGCAGCGGTTCTCTCGGCGGTCATGTCCACGATGGACATAGGCCTGCTCAATGTCACGGCGAACGCCGTCAACGACATTTACTTCAAGACGCTCAACCCCAAGGCAGATGAAAAGAAGCTCGGCCGCCTGTCGGCCATAGTCACGTTCGTATCCGGCGTGATCGCGCTGGTGCTGGCTATCAGCTCTTCGAGCATCCTCTCGCTGCTGTCCTCCACCTACTCGATAATGAATGCCGGTGCGCTCGTCATGGTTCTCGGCGGCGTTTTCTGGAAGAAAGGCACCAAAGAGGGCGCGATCGCCAGCGCTCTATGCGGCATGGCCATGATCATTCTCAACAAGTGCGGCGTGCAGATCCCGTACATTGCCTTTACCTCTCTCATCCCGGCGCTGATAGCTTACATCGTCGTAAGCCTTGCGACGCAGCCTAAGAACGCCGAAGCAAAGTAAACGCATGGCAGGAGGAAAAGCACGCATGGAATATAAATACCCGCATCTGTTCAGCCCCATAAAGGTCGGGCGGCTGACGCTCAAGAACCGCATCGAGGCCGCGCCCGTCAACATCTCGAACCTGCCGATAAGCGGATACCCGACGGCGGAGAACATCGCGATCTTTGAGGGGAAGGCAAAGGGCGGAGCGGCGATAGTTCACATGGGTGAATGCCGCATCGACATGAAGACCGGCATTTCACACAAGCTCTGCATCGCGCTGGACGACCCGGAGGTGCTCCCCTATCTCCATGCGGCGACGGACGCAATAAAAAAGCACAACGCCTTTGCGGCGGTAGAGCTGATACATCCGGGCACGCGGGCAAACCCAGAATACTACGACGGGCCTATCTGGGGGCCGAGCGCGGGGCCGGGACATCTCGGCAAGGATTACAGCGAGCTTGACCAGGAGACTATAGACTATATCGTTGAGCGCTTCGGCGACGCTGCGGAGATGGCAAAGCTCGGCGGCGTGGATATCGTGATGATCCACGCCGGGCACGGGTGGCTGCTGCACCAGTTTCTCTCGCCGCTCAACAACCGCAGAACGGACAAATACGGCGGCTGCCTTGAAAACCGCGCACGGATCACGATGGAGGTCATCGCGAACATCCGCAAAAAATGCGGGGACGATTTCCCAATTGAGGTGCGCATGAGCGGCACAGAGATCGTCGAGGGCGGGCTGACGCTTGAAGACCAGATAGAATTCGCAAAGCTTCTGGACGGCAAGGTCGACCTCATCCACGTGACCTCCGGCACGTTCCACGTCCCATCGACCAACCAGCACATGATCCCCAACGGGTTTCTCCCGCAGGGCTGCAACGTATATCTCGCCGAGGCGATCAAGAAAGAGATGAAGCACACCCCGGTGGTCACAGTCGGCGCGCTCGGCGACCCCGACCTGATGGAGAGCATCATTGCCGAGGGCCGGGCGGATATCGTCGCGCTGGCGCGGCCGCTGCTTGCCGACCCGGAGCTGCCGAACAAGCTCAAGGCCGGGAGGGAGGATCTGGTATACCCCTGCCTGCGCTGCATGGCCTGCATAAGCGAATCCTTTGTGCCTTATGTGCGCCACTGCTCGCGTATACGCCGCTGCCCGGCAAACCCCACGGCATATAAAGAAATTCCGGCAAGTCAGGTCAAAAAAACTGACGAGCCGAAGCGTGTTCTTGTGATAGGCGGCGGCCCCGCCGGTATGGAAGCGGCGGCAGAGCTTGCCGAGCGCGGCCACAGCGTCGTGCTGTGCGAAAGGGCGCAGGAGCTCGGCGGAGCGATGCGCTATGCGAAGTACGTGCCGTTCAAGCAGAAGGTCGACCAGCTGATGCAGGTGATGATACGGCGGCTGGAGCGCAGCGGGGCGGAGCTTCGGCTCGGCACCGAGGCAACGCCGGAGTTGGTTGAAGAATTGCAGCCCGACGTGATAGTAGCCGCGCTCGGCGCAAAGGCCAAACGCCCCGATATTCCGGGCGGAGAAAACGCAATCATGGCGGCCGACGCGCTGCGGGATATCGATTCCATCGGGCAGACTGCCGCGGTCATAGGCGGCGGGCTCGTGGGCTGTGAGATCGCATTGCAGCTCGGAATGATGGGGCGGAGCGTACAGCTTATAAGCCGCAAAAAAGAGGTCTGCCGCGACGCGGCGTATCTCTACCGCGAGGGTCTTCTGATGGAGCTGGAAAAGGTTCCCGTAACGATCCTGAACGAAGCGGACTGCGTGGCTGTCACAGAAAACGGAGCCATGATACGCACTCCGGACGGCAGCGAGCTGGAGCTGAAAGCGGATTCGGTCATCTGGGCGGGCGGTTATCTGCCGCTGGACGACGAAGCGGAGCAGTTCCGCGCGCTCGCTTACGATTTCTGGAAGATCGGCGACTGCGCGCAGGTCAGGAAAATATTCAACGCCAGACGCGAGGGCTATAACGCGGGCTCAAATATTTAAGCGCATAAAAAGGCTGTGGAGGATTTTTCTTCACAGCCTTTTTTCTTATATGAACTTATCGATAGCGTCGTTGAGGTGCTGGAGACTGTCGCCGTCGCCGTGGTCGGCGCCGCTGATGCAGTGCTCGATATGATCCTTCAGGATTATCTTGGCGGTATTATTGAGCGCGGAGCGCACCGCCGCAAGCTGGATGAGCACATCGGTGCAATCCCGCCCTTCCTCGACCATGCGCTTCACGGACTCAAGGTGCCCGATGGCGCGGGCAAGGCGGTTCACGACGGCCTTTGTCTGCGTATGCGTATGTCCGTGCCCGTGCTCATGGGTGTGGGTGTGGGCGTGGACGTGACCGTCGCCGTGGTCGTGGTAGTACAGCTCCCCGGTATCATGCTCCTCGGTAAGCGCGTTTATGTTCTCGTCTGTCATAGTTTATCCTCTTTTATAAAGGGCACGCCAAAGGCGTGCCCTTAGCATCTTGTGTATTCTACATGAAGCGGCAGCGCAAGTCAAGCCCCGGTGCGCGCACGGTCGGCGCAGTGCTTCACGGCGGTGTATATCTCCTCAAGCACTCCGTCGTAATCCGTCTCCGCTTCGCCGTCCTCCGCAGCGTCCGGCGCGGGGTCGGGGGCGGGCGTTTCGATAGTCGCGGTGAAATCGCTCAGCGCGGCATAGAAGCTCCTGCCGTCGAGCGCCTTATACACATAGGCAAACCAGCCGTCGGCATTGGGGCCGAAGAGGATAGTATCGCCCGGAATGGTCTTGACCCTGCCGATATACGGCGCGCCGAGTGCGGTGCTCATGCCGCGGATGCCGCGGTAAAGCTCCTCAATGGTCATCTCCTTCGGGCAGGTGACCATCTTCATGCCGTCGGTAGTCTCATTGAAGCTCTTGGGCGAGGCCGCGATCCAGAGTGCGCCGCCGGCGATGAGGACGATGGTGCCGATAACAACGGCGTCCTTGATAATAAGAGCGAGGCCGCCGACGGCCAGCAGCGCGCCGAGGATGCGGAGGATGAAATACTTCGCCCGGCCGTGGGAATCAAGCTCGTTGACGACGGCGGCTTCATCGCGCAGCTTTCCGGCAGCCGCGGAGACCACCGAGGGCTTATCCTCAGGCATTGCACCGCCGCGACGCACATTGATGACATCGCGCACGGCGGCATAGACCGCCCACACGAAGGCGACAAAGGCCGCAGGCACGAAGATAAAGAACGCTATCGCGCCGAACGCGCCGCCGGATTCGCCGTTGCCAAGCGCAGCGGGCAGGGCGAACAGGACGGCGAGGATAAGGCAGTATATGAACCAGCGGAATCTTTTAAGGCATATTTTCCAGAGCATGTTGTGTATCTCCATGTATTTTGGTGCTTTTACTTTACATCATCGCGGCGGCGAGGTCAACCGTCTGCACGCAAAAATCAATAATTCGTGACTTGAAAAGCAGGTGCAGCAAGACCATAATATTATATATTAAATCAAAGAACAGGGTGCGTCTCATGGATCAGGACAAAACATTTCTCGGAACGGAGCCTGTCGGCAAGCTGCTGGTAAAGCTCGCTGTGCCGACGGTCATCGCGCAGCTGGTGAACATGCTCTACAACATCGTCGACCGCATATACATAGGGCATATGCCCGGCGACGGCAGCCTTGCGCTGACAGGCGTCGGCGTATGTATGCCGATCATCCTTGTGGTGTCGGCCTTCGCGTCCTTCTCCGCAACGGGCGGCGCGCCGCGCGCGTCGATATTCATGGGCAAGGGTGACCACGACAGCGCAGAGAAAACTCTCGGCGGCTGCTTTACGCTTCAGCTCGGCATTTCCGCGGTGCTGACGGCGGTGCTGCTGATATGGGGACGCGGCCTGCTGCTGGCCTTCGGCGCAAGCGAGAACACCATCGGCTACGCCGCAGACTACATGAATATCTACGCGCTGGGTACGGTGTTCGTGCAGCTGACGCTCGGCATGAACGCGTTCATCACGGCGCAGGGCTTTGCAAGTGTAGGCATGTACACGGTGCTCATCGGCGCGGTGACGAATATCGTGCTCGACCCGGTGTTCATCTTCGCCCTCGGCATGGGCGTGCGCGGCGCGGCGCTGGCAACAGTGATATCCCAGTGCCTGTCCTGCGTGTGGGTGCTCGCCTTCCTGCGCGGGAAAAAGACGATGCTCACGCTGCGTGCGGAGAACCTCTTCCCCGGCGCAAAGCTCGTTCTCCCCTGCGTTGCGCTCGGCGCGGCAAGCTTCGTGATGCAGGCAAGCGAGAGCGTCATCTCCGTGTGCTTCAACTCCTCCCTGCTCAGGTACGGCGGGGACATCGCGGTCGGCGCAATGACGATACTCACGAGCGTGATGCAGCTGGCGATGCTGCCGCTCCAGGGCATTGCCCAGGGCGCGCAGCCGATACTCAGCTACAACTACGGCGCGCGCTCTGCCGAGCGCGTCAGGAGCACGTTCCGGCTGCTGCTGCGGGTCTGCCTGTGCTACTCGATAACGCTGTGGGCGCTGGTGATGCTCTTCCCCGGACTCTTCGCGGGGATGTTCTCATCTGACGCGGCGCTTATCCTGTTCACGAAAAAGGCGCTGCGCATATACTGCGGCGCGCTGTTCATGTTCGGGATACAGATCGCCTGCCAGATGACCTTCGTCTCGATAGGCTTCGCGGGCTGCTCGATAATCGTGGCGGTGATGCGCAAGTTCGTACTGCTGCTGCCGCTGATATACATCATGCCGCAGCTCATCGCGGACAAGACGGCCGGCGTATATACGGCGGAGCCCGTCGCGGATATTATCGCGGTCTGCTTCACGGCGGTGATGTTCTCCGTCGAGTTCAAGAAAGCGATGCGGGCGCTTGAAGATACGGGCGCGGAGACGTGACAGGAAAATTTTCTGCGCAGGATGACCGGGGCTTTATCCCCTCAGTCATCTGCGCTGACAGCTCCCCTTGAGAAACAAGGGGAGCCTTTTTATATGATCAGGTGACGAGCGCGCCGTAGACAAGGACGCCGAGGCAGCGCTCATAGATATCCGGGAACTGATACACCGGCAGGGGGTTCGTGCCGAGTCCGGCTTCGATCGTGTAGCCGGGGCGGTCAAAGCTTTCGATGAACCAATCCTTATACCCGGCAAAGCCGGAGGCGAAGGGCGTCTCCTCAAGCGTGTATCCAGAGGCCTCGGAGAATATCTCCCCGATGCGACGCGACTGCGGCGGCTCATAGTCGAGGTATCGCCAGTAGATCACCTCGCCCTGCGTGTGCAGCGCAAGGGTCAGCGCCGGGGCGAGGGCAAGAGTATAATCATACATCGCGCGGCTCTCTGGCGCTGTGAGCGGAGCGCTGCCGACATAGTCTGCCGGGGCGGGCGAGCGGATGCCGAGGGCGTATTTATTCTCCCGCGCCTGCTCCCATCCGGCGGGGTACTGGAGGTTGAGGTCGACCCCGCGGATGTTCGCTTTCCAGCCGGAGGGGAACGGAAAGCGCGGATAGTCCGCAGCGATGTTCTGCGCCTGATGATAAAACTCGCCGCTCTGCAGCTCACCGGTCACAAGGTCGATGCCGTCCGGGTTCACGGCGGGGACGAGGTGGATATCCGCATAGGAAAGGATATCCGAAGCACGCTGGTCAAACAGCGTCCCGCCGGTGACATAGGCCTGACATAGCTCCTCGGCAAACTTCATGAGCACCGGCGTGCATATCCATTCGTTCGCGTGGTGCGAGGCGTTATACAGCACGCGGTTCTTCCCCGTGCCGAGACTCAGCCGCCAGAGCGGACGGCCCATCACGCTCTTGCCGATGTCCCCGGCGGAGATGAACGGATAGCGCGCGGCAAGCCCGCGCACGCAGTAGCCCACGAGCGCCGACGACCAGCTTATATCTATCGGCACGACCGGAAACGGCAGCGGCACAGTGACATACTCCCCCGCGCTCATCCGCTCCGGGACTATGCCGGGGTTTGCCGTCTCTATCGCTTCGACGCTGCTGCCGTGCATCTGCGCGATAGTCCAGAGTGTGTCGCCGCTCTTCACGCGGTGCATTATATAGCCGGTGTACCACGGCAGCAGCGCCCTGTGCGTGTCCCGCCCGGCAACGCCGTCGGGCGTCAGGCCATGCGCAGCCTGAAAGCGGCGCAGGGCGCTGTCCGTCGCGCTCGAAAATATGCCGTCCTTTTTGAGTTCTCCGAAGCCCGCTCTATTGAGCGCGAGCTGGAGAAGCTCCACCGCGGGGCCGATGCTGCCCATGCGTAAAATTCTCATCTCTTCACCACCCGTAGAGTTTTCCTCCTATGTATATGCGCGCGGTGCGGCGGCATTTCCCGGCAAAGTGCACAATTTTCGGCGGCGATTTTTGAGTTGTAATATCAGGGCGCGGCCTGTATAATCATTTACAGTGGACGGAAAGTCCTATTTGACTGCGTGGGCGGCACTCCACACAATGCTTTCCACAGCTTTAATGAAGGAGGAATTTATTTTCCCTGAGGCTCAGGGTGCGGCAGCGTGGAGATCTGCCGTAATGCGGGTGGCGATGCCCCTGCGAGTGCGTCTGAGGCGGAGGCCCGGCGCACAGAGTCGGAAAGAATGGCAACTGTATCACTGAGAAACGTCAAAAAAATCTACCCGTTCGTAAGCGGAGAGAACAAGAAGAAAAAGAAGAAGGACGACAAGGAAGAGGAAGGCAAGGCCAAGCTCCAGATAACCGAGCAGGGCGTTGTCGCGGTGCAGGAGTTCAGCCTTGACATCGCCGATAAGGAGTTCATCGTTCTGGTCGGCCCCTCCGGCTGCGGCAAGTCCACGACGCTGAGAATGGTCGCGGGTCTTGAGGAGATCACCGAGGGCGAGCTTTACATCGACGGCAAGCTTATGAACGACGTCGCGCCCAAGGACAGGGATATCGCGATGGTTTTCCAGAACTACGCCCTGTACCCGCACATGACCGTCTATGAGAACATGGCC
>ERZ857629.1604-NODE-1604-length-24053-cov-9.761855_pt1 | contig 24053 bp, 21 predicted proteins | sample MGYA00519700_ERZ857629 | MGnify/ENA primary metagenome ERZ857629 (study PRJEB31778, sample SAMEA3449351) | human gut metagenome | biome: human gut; feature: human-associated habitat; material: faeces | place: United Kingdom | collected 2010/2012 ...
CCCTTCCCGAAGGCGTTGAGATGTGCATGCCCGGCGACAACGTTGATATGGACGTTGAGTTGATCACCCCGATCGCAATCGAAGTCGGTCTTCGTTTCGCTATCCGTGAAGGCGGCCGTACCGTTGGTTCCGGCGTTGTTATCGCTATCAACGAGTAATTTATCAGTTTTATAAAACAGCTCTGAACTCCGGTTCAGAGCTGTTTTTTACATAACTATTAAATTATTCTTTTTCCTTGTAAATGTAATTTGCATGTGATAAAATAAGCTGATAAACCACGTTCCCAAGGAGTGTTTTACAGTGAAGGATAATTACAGAGACGATATGCCGCAGCAGGACAGCCCCCGCCTCCGGAAGGCAAAAGATGTCCGCAGCAGGCAGGTAAATAAATTCATGCGCACGATGGACAGGATTTTCGGCTTCATGCTTGCCACAGCGATCGTTGCGATCGCCGCTCTTTTCGGCGCGGCATATGTGTTTGAGTGCGGCCCGTCGCAGGAGCTGAGAGACACGTTTGTGCTGACGATGAAGGAAACAAGACGTTTCGGCTTTGTTTCAAATCTGTTTCTTGACTCGGCAACTGTTGATCAGATCGTTGCCGACGCGAGCGACGTGAAAAAATACGTACCGCCTGTTACGACGGTTGGCGACTCAGACGCGGAGGAAACGAACTCCACGGAAGGAATAGAGAGCAAATATGCCGTTGACGATGACGGCGACGGTATTATTTTTGAAGAGATCAAGGGCCGCGGCTATGTCGGCTATATGATAACCGTCCTTGATCCCAAGCGCGTTATTATCGGTACGCCGGACAATTTCGGCGGTTCCGGTTGGACGATGGAGCAGCTTGTGCAGAAGTATGACGCCCTCGGCGGCGTAAACGGCGGAGGCTTTAAGGATGAAGGCGGCACCGGTTCCGGCGGTCTGCCCGTTGGTCTTACGATAATCGACGGAAAGTGCTACGGCGATACGAACGGTGAAAGCGCATTTGTCGGGTTTGATAAGGACGGTAAGATGTACTTCGGCTATTTCAATGATTGGCTTGCCCAGCAGTTCGGTGTTGTCAACGGCGTCTCCTTCGGTCCGCTGCTCATATCAAACGGCGAACCCGCTTCCAAGGAATCCCTCGGCAGCGGCGTCAACCCGCGCACCGCAATCGGACAGCGCGGCGACGGCGCGGTGATGATGCTCTGCATAGACGGCAGACAGGTTCACAGTATGGGCGCAACCTATCAGGACTGCATAGATATCATGCTTGAAAGGGGCGCCATCAACGCAATAAATATGGACGGAGGCTCGTCCACGACGATGTATTACAACGGCAGATATGTCAATAAACCCAGCGGAGAAGCGACGTCAAGACTTTTCCCCTCGGTATTCCTCTTTAAGTAAGGAGTGAAGCTCGGCTTATGACAAAGAAAAAAAGGAACGGCAGCGTGCTGTATTGGGTTTTCCTGTTTTTATATACTATCGCTCTGCTTGCCGTTGTGTTTTTCGGACTGAGGATACTCTGGGATTTTGCGATAGTCTTTGAGGACTCCGGGGCGGACAAGGTAATAAAAGCCTATACGGAGAATTTGCAGAAGAATTTTCTTGATGAGGGTGTGCTGAATACCCTCGCCCAGATGCCTCATGAATACCAGACGGATGAAGAGGTAAGCAATTATGTAAAGCAGATCTTCAGCGGACCTATCGAGTACTATGAAACGGACAGCGACAGCGGCAGCACAGACGATACAAAAACATATATGCTTGTCTGCGATAACAGATGCTTCGGAAGCGTTACCCTTGTAAGGGATGAGACAAAGGACGTACGCTATACCGTGTACGGATACGAACTGCCACTGCCGTGGGATCTGCGCCCGTGGCTTGTCAGCAAGGAGGAGTTTGACTTCAACGGTCTCTACTCTTCAATCAAGGTCACCGTGCCGGAGACATATACCGTTTTGCTGAACGGGAAGGCGCTTACGCTGGACTATATTGTCGAGAGAGGCATAAAATACGACGTGCTTGAAAATTACTATGAAATCGTACCGAATCTGCCTACCAAGGTGAAATATGAATATGACAACATCATAGGAAATGTTGAGCCGGTAATTCAGGATGAGAACGGTGAGGTCGTGGTGATCGACCCGGAGAGTGACGATTCGCAGTTTATCGAGCCTTGCGGCAGCGATCAGCTGACCCGCCTCGACACGTTCTGCTCAAAATTTACCTATGAATATCTCAAATATATTTCAGGTCTCAACAAGGGCGCGGGCTACGGCAATCTTGCTCCGTACCTGCTGTCCGGCAGCGACCTTGACCAGAGAATGCAGCAGAACCAGGACGGCCTGGGCTGGGCGCATACCTCAAGTTTCAATCTGGATTCGTATATCCTGAAAGGCGCGATCAATCTCGGCGGCGGCTACTGTGTGTGCAGCATTGTTGCCGATACGACCACCTATACGACAGGTCAGGGCGAGGTCAAAAATACGAGCGAGCTGAACGTGCTTGTGTATGACTCTGGCAATGATATAAAGGCCGTTTCAATGACGTGATTTCCGAGGAGGGAGAAAATGGCTGACAGCAATGAAGTTTTTAAAGAGACGGCGATAATTCTGCCGTCTCTTAATCCGGATAAAAAATTCACCGGCGTCGTAAACGGGCTTGTGGAAAAGGGCTTTGAGCATATTGTCATCGTTGACGATGGGAGCGACAGCGAGCACCAGCGCTTCTTTGATGAGGCGGAAAAGCTCCCGCAGACCCATGTGATCCACCACGGCGTGAACAAAGGAAAGGGCAGAGGGTTAAAAACGGCCATTTCCTATGTGCATGAGCGGCTTCCGCAGGTCAAGGGCGCGATTACGATAGACGGCGACGGACAGCACCTTGCGGACGATATCATAAAGTGCGGGATGAAGATGCTTGAGCTTGAGGACAAGGTCGTGCTTGGCTCAAGGGATTTTGATCAGGAGGGCGTTCCGCCGAGAAGCGTTGCGGGCAACAAGTCCACCTCCAGAATGTTCCGCACACTGTTCGGAATAAAGATAAACGATACGCAGACGGGGCTGAGAGCCATTCCGGCGCGGTATTTCAAAAGCTTTGCCGAAATCGAGGGAGAGCGCTTTGAGTATGAGACAAATATGCTGCTCTACATGAAGCGCCACGGGATAGAGTTCTTTGAGCAGCCTATCACCACCGTATATGACCCAGAGGATTACAGCTCACATTACAACGCCGTCAAGGATTCATGGCGTATTGCGAAGGTAATGCTTAAATATTTGTTTAGCGGGAAATAATATGCTGAAAAAGTTGTTTGATAAATATTCCGGACTGCGGTATGTTTTAAGCTCTGCATCGGCGTTTGTCGTAGATACGGCGCTGTATTATGTGTTCAACCACTTTCTGTTCGGCATTGCGCTGAATATGGGGGACGCGCAGGCGTCGTCCGCCGCGCTGTGTACGGCGCGTGCGCTATCGTCCTTTTTCAATTTCAATGCGAATAATTTCATTGTCTTCCGCCACGGCAGGGAGGATTACGGCCGCGCCCTTGCAAAGTATTATTGCCTGTGCCTGCCGCAGCTTCTTGCGTCTGAGCTTCTGCTCCATGGCACAAACGCGCTGTTAGGCATAGAGGACGACCTTTTTCAGACCGTAGTTAAAGTCATTGTGGACGGTATTCTGTTCGTTATCAGCTATTTTATTCAGAACAAATGGGTTTTTTCAAAAAAGAGAGACAAAACGGCTTCGGATTGATATCCAAAGTCGTTTTGCAAAACTATCAAGAAAGGCCTCGCAGAGTTTTTTGCCCGCAGGCAAAAAATAGTTTTGATCGTTTTTTCCGGCGGCATGTACGTCGGAAAAAACTCTTCTCACGGAGCGAGTGTCGAATTGTTCGCCTGCGGCGAACAACCGAGGCACAGAGCGCAGTGCGAGCCCCTTTTGTCAAAGAAGCTTGCTTCTTTGACAATCAGACAAAACGGCTTCGGATTGATATCCAAAGCCGTTTTGCCCTTATGATTATCCGGAAACTCCGTGCTATGACAGCACGGAGTTATTTTGCGTTATGAAAGTTCCTGTCATAAAATATTCCGTTCTCGTAACCCTGTATGGCTTTGTCTGTCTCAGCCGCCTCAAGCCTCTTCTCCGCCCAGACGCAGTACCGCTCTTCTTTTTCTATCCCAACATAGTGCCTTGCGAGCTTTTTTGCCGTGACACTTGTGCTTCCGGAACCGAGAAACGGGTCAAACACCGCAGCGCCGGGGCGGGAGCTTGCAAGAATAAGCTTCGCAAGCAGTTTTTCGCTCTTCTGCGTGGGGTGCGCCGTGTTTTCGCTCATCGACCAGAACGGTATGGTTACATCGTCCCAGAAATTGGAGGGACATGTGTCGCGGTAGGCGCCGGATGCGGTTTCCGTCCAATCCTTCGGCTTGCCGTCCTTCCTGTATGGGGCGACCACGCGCCGGCGCTGCTTTACCGAGGAAAGGTCAAAATAATAATCGTCGCCCTTTGTGGCAAACCAGATGTCCTCCATGCCGTTTTTCCAGTTGGCGGCCGCGCCGCGCCCCTTTTCACGCTGCCATGTTATGCGGTTCCTGACCGTCAGAAATTCGCCCAGAACATTGCCGATCGTCAGGCTGCTTTCCCAATCGCAGCAGACGTACATCGTCCCGCCTTCTTTCAGCAGCGGCAAGGCGAGTGATAGCCACCGGCGTGTGTACGCTTCATATTCCGCCCGCGCCTGCTTCCGGAAAACGCTGCCGTTGTATGACTTGGTGAGATTGTACGGCGGATCGGCGATTATCAGATCGAAGCTCTCCGGCGGAAGCAGCGGCATGACCTCAAAGGAGTCGCCGGTTATGGTTTTATCGATCACGTCATCAAGCGCGGCGGGCTTTGTGAGTTTTATGCAGCGCTCAAGATAATGCCTGCCTGCGTCAATGCCCAGATCAATTGTTTTGTTTCTCGGAGACTTGTCTGAAATCATATAAAGGTTCCTTGTCTGAGATTATTGAAATACGGACAGCATATGCCTACTCCCGCTATGATTATAACATATATCCGAAAAAAATACCATCAGTTGACAAGGAGACACGCGGTTTTGACGGGTGGAAAAACGCCCATACCTCTTTAAAGTCCTTGCCAATACATCAAGTATTGCCTGAGACCTTTTCGTTGCCGGAAAAATTTTTTCCCAGAAGAGTATTTGATAAAATTCCGGCCGCTATCAGCACTCCGCCGCAGAATGTGCGTCCGGAAAAATCCGCGCCCATAAGGAAATCAATAACGGCGCTTGAAAAGACCTGCCCGACAAACAGCAGCAGCGATACCTGAAACGCGGAGATCCGGCGCAGAACCACGTTTGTGATGACGATAATGAGCATACCGGCGATCCCGCCGAGGTAAGCCCATGCAGGCGCGGCGGCAAGGCTTTCCGGCAACGCGGCAAGCTCACTGCCGCCGATGACAAACAGCAGCACTGCCGCGAACGGGAGACCTACCGCGTGGTTGATGAGCGAACCGCCCACAGCGCCGGAATATTCCGCAAGGGACGCGCTTATCGTCCTCGATACGACAAGACCGACCCCTGCCGCAAATGAGGCGGCAACCGCCGGAAAAACGCTCATTTCCGAGCCGTAGAGCATGTAGACAATTCCGCAGAAAGAAAACGCTATGCAGACCCATGTTACAGGGCTTATTCTGCGCTTTCCGGCGCCGAACAGTCCGAAACAGTCGATGAGCAGGCTTGCGACTGTCTGCGCAAGCAGACCGAGCGCCGTAATAGCGATAAGACTTATTTTGCCGAAAGCGAAATTACTGCACAGGGTACACAGCACGCTTATAAAACCGCCGGAGTACATCCACAGCGGAAGCTTTTGCTTTGGGACAAATGACTTTTTCCCAATCCCAAGAAGCAGGAGTGCAAATAATATCGCCACGATATGAATAACGACCGTTGTCAGGTAAAGACCGACTGCGGCGGTCAGCGTTCCGTTCAGCACCGCCATGAGCGATATAAGAATACCGGCGGTTAAGGTTAAAAAAAGATACATAAAATCCACCCGATACTATAAGTATCCCTCCGGCCAGAGCAGACCGGAGGGAGGAATTTCAAAGAAGGCTATGCCGGGCAAAATCAGACCTTGGCGTCCTTCTTGCAGAACTTGAGCGTAACGAAGCCGAGGATGAGCATGATTATCGGGGAGATGAACATCGCAGTGTCTGCGGTGCCGCCGAAGGCTTCGATAAGCGCGATGTAAGGAGTGCCGAGGAATGCGCCGATGTTAACGCCGGACTCGGCAATAGAGGTGGCGAGGAACTTGTTTTCCTCGTCAACGCTGTCGCTGAATGCGCTGATGCAGGCAGGAATGATGCCGGTGGAGAATATGCCGCTGACGACAAGCCATGCGGCGACGGAAGCAAAGCTGTGGGAGAGGTACAGACCGAGCATCGTGATGCCGGTGACGGCAAGCATCACAAACATCGTCTTATTCTTAAATATTTTCTCGGCAAAGCCGAAGACAACACCGCCGATTATGGTAGCGACGGAGTAGAACACCATTGCGTTGCCGACGGTAACGGAATTGCCGATGCCGCGTCCGACAATGATTTTGGAGATAACCAGGAACATGGGGTAATAGCAAAGCATGTAGCCGATAGCGATCGCGGAAAAGACCCATACTATCGCCGGCAGGTTCTTTACGGCCTGACCGAGAGAGCCGGACTTTGCCATCGCTTCAAGCTTGCCGCCGGTGGTGGAGGTGTCGTTCCTGTCAAGCTCAAACTTGGGGCAGAGGAAGAGAACGATGAGGAAGGGAATAGCGCTCCAGAGATACACAAAGAAACTGTAATTCCACTTGATCGCGCACAGATGACCGACTGCAACCTGCGCAACCATGTTCATGGCATACTGCGCCGCGACGGCCCAGCCCATGGCATGCTTTCTGAATCTGCTGTCCTCTACGAGCTTGAGACTCATGGAGATGCCGATACCCTGCATAAGACCGTAGCCGATACCGAAGGCAAAGCGGCCGAGGAACATCATTGCCATGCTGGTATCGCCGAACAGGGCGGGTAGTATGCCGCCGATGCAGTGGCAGCCGATGCCGATGAGAAGCATATTGCGCAGCGTGATCTTTCTGTTGACAAGAACGCCCGCTACGACCGTGAAGACAACTGCGCAGAGGTTAGGAATGTTATTTACGAGGGTGATAATGCTGTAAGGAACATCAGGGAATACGTTGGCAATATCTGCCAGCGCGGAGGAACACCACTCTGCTCCGCCTGCCGCAGTGTTTGCAAAAATCAGAACAATTATACCGATTATGGTTCTTCTCTTTGTTGCTTTGTCCATAATTAAATCCTCAAACTTTCCACTAATAGTGAAATAAATAACTAACGAATCCGCTCAATCGCCCTACCGCCCCAGAACGGCGGTATGGCGGCTGCGCGCTGCTTGGAATCCGCAGAGATTATGCTGCTTTTTTCTTCTTTACGATCGAGACTGCCAGAGCGACGAGAAGTGCCAGCGCCGTGCAGACGCATGCCGCGAAGAGGAAGCGGAAAGAGGTATTGTTGGGCTTGATGAGACCGGCAACGGGGGTGTAGAACAGCGCGGAGCAGACGGTGCCGAGCTGACCTGCCATGTGGATGATGGCGCAGGCAGCGGTAGAAGCCTCAACGGTGTTGTAATTGGTTGCATAGAGCAGGGTGCCGGGCATTTCAAAGCCGATAGAGGTACCGACGATGAAAGCGCCGATGAACAGGACAATAAGAGACTGTGCAAAGTAAATGATCAGGAAGCCGATGACAAGGGCGATGAAGCCGCAGCAGAGAACATACTCATGAAGCTTCTTTTCAAACGGGTTGAAGATCAGACCGCCGAACATACCGCCGACGAGGAAGATCGCCATTGCAGTGCCGGTGAGAGCGGCGGAGCCCATGTCGCGCTCGGTGATGATGAAGGAAATGTTTGCGCCCATGACGCCGTAGGAGTTGATGAACACGAAAATGATCGCGCCGAACAGCCATGTGATAGGAGAAACCTTGAGGTGGCTCTTCTCGCCGTTTGCCGCAGCGGGCTTGTCAGCGGGGAAGTAGATGCAGCCGAGAACGAGAGGAATGATCGCGTAAAGGAAAGCAAGGTAGGTGTAATTCCATGCCTTGGCGGCAAGGACGCCGCCGATGAGGGTCAGGTACATACCGCCGCCGTTGGTGAAAAGATCCTGTATACCCATGAGCCTGCCGCGCTCTTCTTCAACGTAATTTTCAGCGATGATGCCGTTGGAGGTGGGCATGAGGAAGCCGAAGCCGAGGCCGAGAATGGTCTGCCACATCATGAGCTGAACAAAGCTGGTGTGCAGTGCAAAGCCGAGAATGGCATATGCGACGACGAAGCCGACGCCTATCTGGCAGAGAACCTTCTTGGACACCTTGGTTGCAAGCAGGGTAGACAGTGCGCAGCCGAGGAGCATTGCGAAGCCGGGCCAGTTGGACATTTCCTGCATCCATACGGTGGGGATGTCGGGGAATGCGGCGGCTATATCCGCCAGTGCGGGCTGGAGACCCATACCGCCCATTTCAAGCGCGGACACAAACAGGATCGCCAGAGACATAAGTTTTTTGTTTGAAACTTTTGCGTTCTCCATTTTACTTTCTCCTTATTTATTAACAGACAATACAGCCTGTTTTTTACACTTCAAGCGCAAGGTTGAATGCAACCTGATTTGCGTTCTTTATATTTTTGACGACATTGCAGTCGCCTACCGCTATGACGTCGGGCATAAGCTCCTTCAGCTGCTTGAGCAGGGCGTCGTTCTTCTTCATGCCGAATGCCGCGACAACGTCATCGCAGGGGAGAACGGACTTTGTGCCGTCCTGCGCCATTACCGTAACGCCGTTATCATCTATGCCGCAGACGCGGACGCTTCCGATGAGCTTGACATCATACTTTTCCAGAAGCTGTAAGAGCATACCTCTCGGCGCGGGTGAATGATCCCTTGCGAACTGCTCAACGGGGAGCATATCCACAACCGTGACCTTTTTGCCGTCCATTGCCAGCTGAAGCGCGGACTCGGTGCCTGACAGGCCGCCGCCGCATACAACTACCCTATCCCCGACCTTTGCCCTGCCGGTGTCAACATCGAGAACGTGGTGAACATTCTCTCTGCCGATGCCGGGAATGGGGAGCGTCAGCCGGTCGGCGCCCGTTGCGACAAACACGACGTCAGGCTTGAGACCCATTATCGTTTCGGGCGTAGCCTCGGTGTTGAGCATGATCTTGGCGCCGCATTCCATCGTACTGCTCATGAGCCACTGGAGATGGCGGCGCATGTCGAACTTGAAGGACAGACAGCTTATTTCGTGGAGCCTGCCGCCGAGCTTATCGCTCTTTTCAATAAGAATGACGTCGTGTCCGCGCTCGACGAGCGTTTTTGCAGCCATGCAGCCGGCAACGCCGCCGCCGACAACGACAACTCTCTTTTTGTGCTTTGCATAGGGCAGCTCCTCAGGGATCTCGGATTCACGGCCAAGACGCGGGTTAGTCGCGCAGCGCAGATGAACTATATCGGCGGGCGCACATTCGTGGCAGCGCAGGCAGGGACGGGTCTTTTCCTCCATGCCGTGGTATGCGTTGTAGAGCAGCTTGTTATCGCACATCAGCTGACGCGCCATCGCCACCATATCCGCCTTGCCGGAGGCTATGATCTCTTCTGCCTCGGCAATGGTAGTTATACTGCCGACAACGGTAACGGGAATATGTATCTCGGGATCGGCTTTGACCTGCTCAGACCACTTCACATTGTGACAGTGCGGCAGATAGAACGCGGGCATGGTGTACGGCATGTACTTCGGCTCAACGATCAGACCCTGAGAGACGTGGACAGTGTCGATATATTCCTGAGCAAGGCGGATGAACGCCTTTGTCTCTTCTATGCCCATGCCGCCCGGAACCAGCTCGTCGCCGCTGATGCGCATATCGATGCACAGCCCTCTGCCCACGCGCTCACGCATTGCCCTGAGTACGGAAAGCGGCCAGCGGACACGGTTTTCAAAGCTCCCGCCGTATTCGTCGGTGCGCTGATTGTACTTGGGGGACATGAACTGCGCAAGGAGATTGCCGTGAGCCGCGTGAACCATTACCATGTCGAAACCGGACTTCATAAGACGCTCGGCAACGTCGCAATACTCTTTGCGGATCGTCTCCATGTCCTTCTCGTCCATCTCGCGGATATCGGTAGGACCGTTCTCAACGGGGATTGCCGAAGGCGCGATAGCCGGTGAATGGGGGCGGAACTGCTTAGGGGCGGAACGGCCTGCGTGTACAAGCTCACAGGAGACCTTTGCACCGTAGCGATGAACGACTTCAGAGATGCGGCGGAGATCGGTCATGTTGTCGTCGCTTGTGACGTCAAGCGCACCGAAAAAGTCAACGCCGTTGATGTGGTCGATCGGGGTAGAGCCGATAGTGATAACGCCTACGCCGCTCTGCGCCTGATACTTGATGTAGCCGAGAAGCTCCTGGGATACGCCGCCGGTGGGCGTTGAAAGGCTGGAGACCATGGGAGAAAACTGAATACGGTTCTTGACCTCCATATTGCCTATTTTTATAGGTGAAAATACATGCGGATATTTATTGAAGCTCATAGCATGAATACCTCGTTAACTGTACAAACCATCAAAGACGGCCGATGTCTCTTGCGGCATAGAAGGCCTGAGAGGTTGCCTGATAGATGGTGGCGGGTGTCACGCAGTCGCCGATGGTGTAAAACTCCGGTGCGCAGAAGCGGAACTTTTCCGCCTCGTCCGCGAGAGGACGCTGACCGACGGCGTAGATAACGGTGTCAGCCTCGTAAAGCTTTTCGCCCTCCGCGTTTTTGCCGATAACGCCCTTGTCGGTGATCTCAACGGGGCTGGTGTTGAACGCGGTGCCGACCTTGCGGATGCGGATCTGCTCGCCGATCGCCTGACCGTGCAGACCGTTTGCACCGCACTTGACCTGATCGTGGCGGTGCATGATGGTGACGTCCTTGCCGCAGCTTGCCAGATGAAGCGCAAGCTCCGCACCGACGAGACCGCCGCCGATAACGACGACCTTCTTACCGACTTCATCAACGTGGGTGTAAGCGTAATCCGCAGGCATGACGTTGGCTCTGTCATAGCCGGGCAGATAGGTGGGGACAGCGGGACGTGAACCGAGAGCCGCGATAACGGCGTCGGGCTCGAGACTGCTCACAAGCTCCGGTGTGGCTTCGGTGCCGAGCATCACGGTGATATTCTTGTTCCTGAACACCTTTCTGGCCTGCGTTTTGATATAGAGCTTGAGCTTTGCCTTGAAGGAGACCTCATCTTCAATGAGGAGCACGCCGCCGAGCTTGTTCGCCTTTTCAATAAGTGTGACAGTGTGTCCGCGCTCCGCGGCGATCAGAGCCGCTTCCATGCCGCCGATACCGCCGCCGACGACAACAACGTTTCTCTTGTGTACGGGAGGCGTATCGTATTTGCACTCAAGCTCACGGCCGGTAGTGGGATTGATCGCACAGCCGTACTGACCGGTGGTAATGAGCTGGCTGAAGCAGGTGTAGCAGCGCAGACACTGGTTGATCTCATCCGCCTTGCCCATTCTTGCCTTGTTGGGCAGATCGGGGTCTGCAATGACGCCTCTGCCTATTTCGATAACGTCCACAAGGCCGTCCGCAAGAGCCTTTTCCATCATTGCCGGATCGCTGAACGAGCCGACGGCCGCAACGGGCGTCTTGACGTATTTCTTGACCTCGGCGGCAAACTTCATGTTGACGCCGTCTTCAAGGAACATGGACGGGTGCATGACGACGAAGGACTCAATGACCTCGTGGTTGCCGACGGAGCAGTGAATGATGTCGCAGTGACCGTCAAGCTGCTTTGCGCACTCTATGCCGTTTTCAATGCCGTAGCCGACGGAGTTGACCTCAGATGCCGACATACGGAAATCTATCATGAAGTTCTTGCCGCAGACCTGCTTGATCCTGTCGCAGACCATGACCGCAAAACGGCATCTGTTCTCCGCACTGCCGCCCCATTTATCGGTGCGGTGGTTGGTGAGCGGACTCATGAACTGATGAAGCAGCCAGCCGTGACCGCCGTGGAGCAGAACCATTTTGAAGCCTGCAAGCTGGACGCGCTTTGCGGCCTGCGCATAAAGCTCAACGGTTTTGAGGATCTCTTCCTCGGGCATTTCCGGCAGGAACGCGCCGTTGAGGCGTGCGCTTGCTTTGTCGCTGTCAGTTTTGATGACCGTGTCGGAGGGAGCCCAGACCTGATGCCCCTCGATGTAGGACTGACTTGCAAACATACCGGCATGCATAAGCTCGATGGAGGCAATTGCACCGTGCTTGTTGATCGCATCTGCGACTGTTGCGAGATGTGACACGCAGTCGTCGCTGTCAAGCTTGAGATATTTGGGGATGTCAACGCCGTGTACGGAGTCAATGTAAGCCTCGCCGACATGAACGACGGCACAGCCGCCGCGCGCCTTGCTTTCGTAGTATGCCATCAAAGGCTCAGTTGCAATATTTTCGACCGTCAGGTCGCAGTAACCGGTAGGGGCTGCAAAAATTCTGTTGCGCAAAATGGTGTTGCCAAGCTTAAGCGGCTTAAAAAGATGTGGGTACTGACATTCGTACATGACTGTGCTTCCTTTCCTTAGCTGAAACGGATTCAGCTATATTTATTTACTCAAAGAAGAGTTAATTATTTGTCATTAACTGTCTGGATTATAGCACTCCTGTTAATTGTTTGACAGTAAGACCTTTTTGTCTCTGCCACAACAAGTAGTTGTGATAGAAAAAGCCGAAACCGCCGGCAGAAAAACTGACGGCGGCCTGATAGGCGGCGGATATTCCGGGTCAACAATATAATTGAGTATTTTCAATGATGCGCCGCGGCGGCATTATGCGGCGCTCTGACATTTACCATTTGCGGAAGGAGTTGATGAATTCGGCCTCCTGCGCGGTGACTCCGTGTCCGGCAGCGGTACACACGCATATCGAAAATTCCCACACATGCAGCTTGTCGGGAATGATCCTGACCCCGGGCAGCTCTGCCGGATGCTCTCCCGCATACACTCCTATGCCGACGTTTTCGCGGCAGAGCTTCAGCATCAGCCCCGTATCGGTAACTGTCACGCTTATATTGGGGAAAAAGCCTGCCTTGCGGCAGCGTTCGAGAAAGCTTGCGCGCCCTTTCCCTTCGCCGCCCATTGCGATAAAGCTGTCGTTCTTGAGCTGGCGCAGGTCGATCGACGCCTCACCCGCAAGAGGATGCTCCGCGCCGAGCATAAAATAGAGATTCATGTTATGTGTGTGCTGTATTTTAAGCTTTTTGCCGTCTACCGGCGCAACGCAGAAGCCTATGTCTATATCGCCGCTTATCAGCGCTTCATCGACCTCGGTGTCCGTGTATTCTTTGATGGAGATATTTACGTCCGGGTGGCATTTCATATAAGCGTCAATGATTTTAGCCGGGAAAAAATTAGCGGTTCCGTTGGGAAAGCCAAGCATTATACTGTTCTTGTTGCGGTTTTTTTCCGCATTTATTTCCGTGAGGACTCTGGTGTAGCCGTTTACAAGATCCTCCGCGTAGCGCAGCAGTATCACGCCGTAATTTGTCAGCGAGATCGAAGAATTTGAGCGCAGGAACAGCGGCGCGCCCAGCTCATCCTCGAGGGTCTTGATGCTTTTGCTCACGCCCTGCTGACTGATGTAGAGATTTGTCGCCGCTTTGGTAAAGCTCATCTGCTCGCAGACTTCCACGAATGTTTCAAGCTGTCTGAAATCCACAGGCTGCTCCTCCTTAACGCTTGCTTTGCCTGATATTATAACAAGCATTTCCCGAAGACGCAAGCGCCATGCGGAGCGAGGGAGCGTATAAAGGGTTTTAAAATAAAAGAGACATCCATGCGGATGTCTCTTTTATGGTGGGGGAAGATGGATTCGAAGTCTGGCAATCACGTTTTTAGAAATATTTTTCGTATAAATCTGTAATTTTACGTTCAGAATCCGTAGAATTTCGTATCAGTCAGTCTATTGTTTTATTGCCTGTCCAAGCTGTAAAGGGTCAAATTTGTGGTCAACCGAAAAACGTTCAAACGTCAAATCGGTCATACGTCTCATAGCAGTCCAAGCACAGCTTTTTGTCACCGGACAGCCGAATCCAGTTTGCGCCGGTCGTCTCACCGCAGCAATCACAGACATAGGAATCAAAAAATCTGGCCTGTTCCGGCAGCCGGATTTTTGTTTCCTTGACATCAAACATCTCATCATCTGCACAGCTATGATAATAGTCGAACATTTCTTCCCGCGTCATGTCGCGCGGCTTTGCTTTCAAGACAAGGCGGACAGACTTCCCAGTCTTACGATTATAGAACGAAAATGCCTGTTTGCCGCGCATATGGAACAGTAAATTTCCCTTTCCGATGCTGCATCCAAGAATTGCTTGAATCGCATCAACGCCGCAGGCATCATTTTCTGTAATACAGACAACCTGTTCATCATCCGAAAACGTCAGCCCCAACAGATCAATCGCATACAGCGCCGCACGGTAGCCAATCGTTAGGCCGGGGCATACATGGCCGTGAAAGGCTGCGGCCTTTTCCCAGAGCTTTTTTTCTGAATCTAATTTATGTGCCATATTGTTTCTCCCTTTTATGAATGTGTTGCGTCCTTTTCATCAACAAGGACAATACTCTGTTTTTGAACCGCTACGACCTCCGCATCTACATGGTACACATCCCGCAGCGCATCTCTATCCAGAACCTCTTTTCCACCGCAGGCATAAACACCGCCCTGACGTAAAAGAACGAACCGGTCGCAAAACCGCAGCGCAAGGTTCAGATCGTGAATGACAACAATCGCTGTCAAATGCTGTTCATGGCAAATATCCCGCACAATCTGCAAAACCTGATACTGATTTTGAATATCCAAGCTGCTCGTCGGCTCATCGAGCAGCAGGAGCTTCGGCTGCTGCGCCAGCGCACGCGCCAGCATAACCTTTTGCCGTTCACCGCCAGATAGTTCATTTAGAAAGCGTCCGCGCAGCGGTTCAATCCGAAGCTGGGCCATTGCATGATGAATAATCTGATGATCGTCTTCCGCAAATCCCCATTTCATATAGGGTCTGCGTCCCAGCATAACTATGTCGTGAACCGTCATTTGCGTACTTGGCACATTCTGCGCAACAAACGCTACTCGCTGCGCAACCTGCCGGGCGCTCATTTGCAGGAGGTTTTCATCGTCCAGTATGATTTTCCCGCCGTCTGGTGTAAGAATTTTGTTGAAGCATTTCAGCATCGTGCTTTTTCCAACGCCGTTGTTACCCAGAATCGCCAGAAACTCTCCCGTGTTCACATTAAAGTTCACGTCTTTGAGAACCGCCGGTCTGCCCTTGTAGTGGTAGGTAAGATTTTCAACGCTCAGCATTTCCGATCTCCTCCTTTGAACAGGAGATAGAGGAACATCGGGCCGCCAAGGAACGAGGTAATTGCGCCAATCGGCAGGATAATCGGACTGATGACAACACGCGCAAACAGGTCACCCAGCAGCAGAATGAGTGCGCCCGCCATCGCAGAGCCGGGCAGCAGATAGACGTGGTTGTTGCCAACAACCAAGCGGACAATATGCGGCGCAATCAAGCCGATAAAGTTGATCAGACCGATATAGGACACGATCACCGAGGACAGCAGGCAGCAAAGTAGCATGTTGGAAAGCGTAAGCCGCTTCACGTTAATTCCTAAACTGACGGCTGTTTCCTCGCCGCTCAGCAGCGCGTTATAATCCCAGCGGCGCAGGAAGAAGCAGGCAGAGACGCAAATAAGCACGACCAGCATTTTCCCAACGTCGCCCCAGCTCGTGTTGCCAAGACTGCCGAACGTCCAGAACACCAGCGTATTGAGCTGAATTTCATCTGCGAAATATTGCATCAGCGTCGTTGCGCCGGAAAACATGGCGCTGATCGCCGTGCCTGCAAGGACAATTCCCTGTGTAGAAACCTGACGAAATCGACTCAGACCCAAAATAACCAGTGCAACTGCCATGCTGCCGACGAACGCACACAGCGGAATTGCAACGCTGCCAAGGTTTCCTACCGCGCCCATGTTCAGCACAATAATTGCAAACGCCGCACCAAAGCCAGCGCCCTGTGAAACGCCCAATGTGGACGCAGATGCAAGCGGATTGCGGAGAATTGCCTGCATCACACAACCAGCAAGTCCCAGACCAGCCCCCGCAATCAGTGCCGTGCAGATACGGGGCAAACGATTGTTGCGAACGACAAGGTTGATTTTATCGTCGGCTGCTTTTCCAAAGACTCCTTTGACCAACTCCGCAATCGGCGTATTGTAAGAGCCTGCCCGCAAGGAGAGCACAAGCGCGATCAGCAGACAGAGAAACAATATACCAAGGAAGCAGCAGCTTTTGATTTGATTTCGGCGATAGGCCGTGCCGGAATCGTTATCCGCCGATTGTGACAGGTCTGAATTCATAGCCAGCATCCTTTAAGTCCTGATAAGGGTTGCTGCCCAGCAGCATTTCAAAGATTTCGCCTGTTTTTGCTTCAACATCCACATCCGCAAACTGCTCCGGATAGAGAATCGTTGCGCCATAATACGCATCGGCCAGTGCAGTTTCCAGATTCGATGCGCTGGAGCGGAACGAAATCTGCGAGTAAACATGTCCTTCTTTCACAGCCGTCAGGCTGTTATAGAAATCTGCGTTCGTTGCATAATCTTCCTTGATTAAATCCATACCGTTAAAGTCAACGAAGATCACGTCCGGGTCCCATGCAAGAACCTGTTCCGTGTCAATGTCAAATGCGCCGGTCTGCCCGGTCGTATTTGCAAGGTTATTCGCGTGAATCAGCTCAAACGGGCCATAGAACGCTTCTGTACCCTCGAAACCGTGCGCGCCCTTAAAGGATACGCCGCAGACATAGACAGATGGTTTTTCTTCCTCTGCAACACCCTCTGTGCGCGAAGCAAGATCATCTTCAATACCATGCAGATAGGTTGTCAGGGCTTCGGCGCGATCTTCTTTACCGTATAGCTCGCCAAGAATACGCAGCGTTTCATACGCTTTATCATCAAGGGTCGTATCGCTGCCGGGAACCATAACAACCGGAATCCCGGTTTTGCTTTGCAGCTCGTCGGGGTCAACGTTTGCATACGAGGACATAACTATGACCTGCGGACCAACATGGATGATTTCTTCGACAAACGGTTCGCCGTTCGTGCCGGTTACCGGCAACGTGCCGAACTTATCAAAGTTCACATAGTTATAAAGGCGAGACATTCCGGCTTTGGTTTCATAATCCTCAACGCCGACAACTAAGTCCTGCGCCTGCATATAGCAGGAGTAGCGCAGCGCGCCTACGCCAACGCAAACAATACTTTCAACCGTCTGCGGAATTTCCACTTCGCGGCCATTCCCATCGGTGATCGTCCGAGTGGCGGCTTCTGCATCCGTGGTTTCAGGTTCGGTGCTGATTTCTTCCGTTTCTGTGGTTGAAGCTGTTTCATTTGTTGCAGCCGGTGTATCCGTAGTTTCTGCTGGCGTTTGTTGTGCGCTGCAAGCGCACAGTCCAAGCAGCATCAGCGCGGCAAGCAGCGCCGCGAGGTAGCGAGTTGTCTTTTTCATAATCTTTCACCTTTCATTTGTACTTGCTCCCGGTGCTGTTTCTTCATGCTCGAAGTTGCTGCAAAAACGGCATCACGCTACTTCTTCCCCAAGATAGCGCGATACCGTTTTTTGCATTCGAGGATCGGGAGTGTATGAACTGTGCCTTTATCCTATCAAAGCATTTTTTGATTGTGAAGCTCCCCCGGGGGATGTTTTTTGAAAAATAGACAAAGTTTTTTCGTATGAGATCGAGCTGTTCGTCGATGCGTTTACCGGACTGCGGCAAGGCGAGCTTTTGGGTCTGACGTGGGACTGCGTGGATTTTGAGCATCAAACGCTGCTCATCAACAAGCAGCACAACCGCGCAAAAGGCGAAAAAGAGTTCCATTTCAGCAGCTTGAAAACAGAAAAAGTCCGCAGCCTTACGGTTACGGACGAAGTGATGGATGCGCTGCGCAGACAACAGCGCAGACAAGTAGCATGGAAAGCCGCTGCCGGGGAGCTATTGTCAAATCTGGACAATCTAGTGTTTACAACAGAGTTTGGGCGCTACGTCAACAACAAGACGCTCTATATGAACTTCAAGCGTGTAATGCGATCACTGGGGTTATCAGAGCTTCGGTTCCACGATCTCAGACACCCGTATGTCAAGCACACGACAAAAAAATATTTCCTGCAAAAGCAGAAATCCCAAACTACCAACACATTTGATAGTCTGGGATTTCTGCTTTTATGCATGGTATTCAGAATTCACGTTGCCGCTGATTCCATCCGGCTTTCCATGGATGTGGTCAAAACTGTGTTCGAAAAAAGTGCATAGAAATATGGACTGGTATACATTACTGCGTACATTGATTATTTCTGAGTTTTCCATAGAATGCAAGCTGCGTACAGCCAATAAACCGATAATCCCGAAAGAAAAAGGCATATTGCAATTAACAATAAGGTCTATGTTTGCGGTGACAAATGAATTAGCGTATGTTATACTATGCCTATAAGTATGTACAATAGCTAGCCCACAGAGGAGGTCGGAATAATGAAGAATTTAATCACATTAGTTGTTTTTCGGTTAGTTGTTTTTGTGTCTCTATTTTGTCTCTTCCTTTTGGCCTTTGGGGGAATACAAGGCTATTTTATTAAAAGCAATGGAAATGCTAAATTAGAAGCAAATAGTGTTGATGCGATATATAATATTTCTGCCAGTGGTATCGTTGCATACTTATATGATCACTACTTTTTCCCAGCGAATGAGATTACATTCGCTGATGAGGTGGAGTTTTGCGATGATTCCGGCTATGGCTCTATTCAATATCAGGACGACAATGGAAACTGGATCGATGCCGATGCTCTTCAACTTCGACCAATACAGAACGCCGGAAGAATAGTAATGACATCTATTCCTGGGCGAGTTGACTATACAATCGGAATGGCATGCATAAACTCGCTTGAAGATACACTCTCGTTTCCATGTAGTATGCAATATAGCTTTATATCAGAAGCAAAGTTTAAATATGTACTAACTGCTCCATACATGGTAGTTTCTTTGTATTTCCAAGATGATGATCATCCAAATGAAAATGATGAGTTTTTCATAGAGTTTGAACTGGAAAACTGCACCATTCTCCATCATGGAGAAGAAATCACCGGACCATTGAGGTTATTCGTCTGGAACAAAGCTGATTCCGGTTTTCAAGGTGATATTTGGAGCAGAACAGGATTTATAATTGCCAGCGTCAATGGCGGCGCTTGTATCACTGATACTTTTTCTGGATCTGCAGCAATTGAAGACATACCATACCCGGACAAGTTCTTCTGCACATTTGCTAATGAAATCGACGCTAATCTAGAAGGAAATCTTTCATTCCGTTATGGTTCTCATAGCTCAGACTATGAACTGTCCTCGGAGCGAGTCTATCTTCATGCAGACGATTCCTCTCTTGTAGAAGATAAAAATGCGCAAATCGAGTTCATACGTGGATATTTAAACTGGGACGAAAACGGCGCATGGTTTTCATTTGATGCGTTTGAACCAAATCTTACAATTGAATCAGTATGCTTGAACAATTCGCGAGCAACCACATTTGAATACAATTGTGTCGTGGACGGTATTTCGTTGAATGGAATCAGCTTGTTTCCGAACATGAAAGTATTTTTTATGGACAATGCTATGAATATTGAAATCGTTGGTATAATTATTGCAGGAATATCATTTATCGTTCCACCCCCCGAGAAACTCACCTTTGGCTGGTTGGCTAGTAGAAAAAAAGGAAAGCATCTTAAGGAATGACACCACTATGGCACATGTTAAGATTATCTAACGGCAAAGCTGTTGAATTGATGCATCGTTTCGAAACACCGTATTGTTAGGATAACGCCTCAATGAGCGAAAACCTCCGGTATGCGCCAATGCATGACTAATCCGGAGGTTTTTCTGTTGGTGTAATTCAATCATTGTTTTTCATTCTACGATCTTGCCAATAATGCATGATGGGCTATCACTACTGTTTTTTCTCAAAAAATACTTCGGTTGTTGTGCCGCATTCTTCGCAGTAAAGATAAAGCTTTTCGGCCATACCATCATCATCTGAAATATTGCCATCTATTCAGCGAAACAAACAACATCTGTCGAATTGGATCAATAATAGTGCTTAAAGTCCTCGCAAAACTGCTCAATATGTTTTGAGTATTTTTCTATATCCGTTTTGATCTTGTGAGTAAATACATTGATTTTTTCATTCTGCGGAGCAGTTCGAACTTTTTCATAATAAAAACCACAAAATTGGGTAGCAGAATATTCTCCACAATTTTCGGCAGTAATACCAAAGTCATCTGACAAGACTATTGCAGAATGCTGTAAGCTCTTCACCGTTTCTTGCTCCCGTGTTGTTAGGAGATTCTCATATGCTGCCAACACTTTCTCACAAGCAGCCCGAACTTCATATACATTATGTACATAAGCACAAAACAAGTCCGTGGGTTCGTCTATAGGAGGGTAATCTACCAGTTGAGAATGCTGCCTTTTAACGGATAGCAAAAGCTCATATAAGGCATATTTTTTGATTTGGGAAATATCCTCTCTCTGCTTTTTAGCAAAACCAATTGCAACGAATAACAATGTCGCACTGAAAACAATCATTGTAGAGAAGATATAAGTCAGAATTTCCTTGATTCTCGGCATATCAAATACAAAATTCAATGTAACAAGGTCTTTTAAGGTCACATCCGAATTAGCTCCTATGAGTCCAACAAAACTCAGAATCAATCCGGCTATACATGCAAATACATAATAATGCGAGCGCTTCATGTAGTTTTCTCCTATCTGTAAGTCCAATCGTCTTGCCAGTTTTTTAAGATTTATCTGTAGGTCTTTTGAAGTTCGACTATAAACAATTGTATTTGGCAGGTTCTTTCTGATAGCTGATACTTTTGAAAGGTTTATTCCAGAAAAACGAATTACTTGCCATTTCATTTTCTTTTGTTCTGATTTGGAACCTTTTATTCTGATGAAGATTTGTTCGTAAGTATTGTATAATGCCAATCCATATACAACTGGAAGATTGAACACTAACAGTACCAGCGGGAGCAATAGTGACTTCAAGGTGTCAAAACTCATAAATTCATCTGGAACATGGATGAGGCTGTAAATTGCATTAATCAACAGTATTATTCCCCACAGCACCAGCAAACCATCAAAGAAGCGTTTCACAGATCGGTGCTTTTTATCTTGTCCGGCCAATACTTGCAGGATGGAAATCAAAACTGTTAATGGGATAAGGATAATTTCCGTTATTAAGCTGAAGGTCCAAAATCCTACGAAAAACTCAATTGCAACTGCAATAGCAACATTTTCCCGAATAAGCTTTGAAAAGAACCGTCCACCGTCTGCTTTCTCAATCGCCTTGGTAAAAAGAGGAAGTTCAACAAACAATACCCAAAAAACAGTGTCTTTTAGCAGAGTGAGATCCCAAAATCCCGCCCAATTTAATGTGAACAACACAAATCCCAAAAAGCTGATAAATACAATGTAAAATATTACAAATTTTTTGCAAAACAAGATAGGAATGGCGGTTTTTAAAAACTGTCTTGCTGGTTTAGTCCGTAGAATAACAGCAAGGCCAATAATAACCCAAAAACCGATAGCTATTTCTCGATTATTAAAGAATTCTTGGATTACTCCCATTTTTTTCACCTTTGTAATCTGGCGTCGTGATTAATCACTGTAGACGTACCGGTACCAGCAGAGCGATAAATCATATCAAACATGAGAATCGGCAAACATCTGTCGAAAGACTTCTTTCTTGCCATCATATTACGCCGTCTGTATCGAGAATAGTTTTATCAATTCTGAGCATCTGACTTCGCCCCTTTTTCTTCTTTATTCAGTCCGTTTTACCACAATCTTTCGATCAACGTCAACCACGATCCGTTCAATACAATCAATAATCTCGCTCAACGGAACTACCTTTCTGCTAGCTTTCAGCAACTTGCAGAACACCCGATACTGTTTTTCATAGGTCTCTTTATCTGCAATCGCCCTGTTCAGTTCCGCTTCGGCCTGTTCCTTTGCTGGTCGTGCAGCCGCAATGGCTTCTTTAGAACCTTCACCCATGACATACTTCTCATATTGCTTCATACTGAACTCAGTAGCTTCCTCATATTTGAGAGAAGCTGCTTCAATGACGGAATCCAGGCGTTGTATTTCCTGCATATATTGATCTTTGGTAATAAAGTGGTGATCGATGTACTGTTTTAGCTGGTAGTACACAGCACTGAGTACATCTTCCTCTCTGGCATACATTCCTGTGCATTTATCTGCACCTAACCGGTTTTTCGTGATACAGGTAAAGAAATACCAATCCGCATGGTTCGTTCCACGCTTTCGCTGCATTTTTCCTCCGCAGCAGGCACAGATAACTTTGCCTTTGAAAACATTCTCGCTCGCCTCCGGTGTGGGGCTGATATTGAATGAACGGGCTTTGAATTCACTTTGGATTCTGTCAAAGGTTTCAACGTCTACCAGCGGTTCATGAGTGCCCTTTACAACTCACTTTTCCTTGCCTTGTACGAGCATACCAGTATAGGTTCGGTTAGTCAAAATGTATTTCACAGAGCGACTGTTCCAATCGCCCGTTCCATCCGCAAAACTCCCGGTCAGTCCATTGGAACGGGCGTATTGGATCGGAGTGGGTAGTCCTTTCTCATTCAAATAGCGGACGATACCCGTTACGCCAGTTCCGTTTGCTGCCAAGTCAAAAATCTTCCGCACTGTGATGGACACAATCGGGTCAGGAACTAACTGATCGTGGTTTGCTTCGGCCTTCTGGTATCCAAAGGGGGCTCTCGGCCCAATAAATGCTCCGCGTTCTACTTTCATTTGTAATGTCGCCTCAACTTTCTGCTTTATTTCTGCTGCAACCTGTTCGTTAAATGCGTTCTTTATAGGGATGCGAATTCTAGATCCATGAGGGTTGGATTGATCGGTCAAGCCATCTACTGTGTCGAAGTTGTCATTTATTGTAACAAAACGAATACAATTCATAGGGAAGAATACCTCCAGATAATATCCAACTGCGATGTGATCTCTGCCTAGGCGGGAGAGATCCTTGACTACAACACAGTCAACCTCGCCCCGTTCAATGTCTGCTATCAGCTCCCGAAACATCGGTCGATAGAATGTTCTGCCGCTCCATCCTGCATCAATGTACCATCGCGATATGGGATGCTGGTTTTCTCGCGCCCATGCCTCAATAACTTTCTTTTGGTTTTCTATGGAATCATCGCCGCCCTTTCCTGTGACAGACAAACGGATGTACCCGGCAGTCTCTGAATGCAGATGTGGCAGCGTTACAGTCTGATGCTTCCGGCTTTTTCGTGCCATGCGCAGTCCTCTCCTTCTAATGCAAAACAGGCTACGGCAAAACCATAGCCTGTCTGCATTATAGCATATTCTGCTTTCTGCTACCACGAGTAATGCCCTGTTTTCCGCTTCCACGAGCTTAGGCACACATTCGCCGGGAACAGCCTGAAAGCCGGAGACGATATTAAAACCGTGCAGGAAAATCTGGGTCATGCAACTGCGTCATTCACGCTCAGCACCTACGCACACGCCACACCCGGCATGAAACGCGAGAGTGCAAATCGCATGGGACAGTATCTTCGCCGCATCCGTGAAAGCACAGAAGCGTCAAAATCCAGTGTGTGTGACATTCTGTATCAAGTGGTCAGATTGGACTGCCTGAACCCGCTGTATAAAGGGTCAAAATAAGGGTCAGGCAGAATCAGGCGTTCAGTTTCAATACTTTCCACATTTGAAATTCGCTGATTATTCTCTGAATATACGAAAATCCCGAACACCTTCGTGTTCGGGATTGGTGGGGGAAGATGGATTCGAACCATCGAAGGCATTGCCAGCAGATTTACAGT
>ERZ857629.1609-NODE-1609-length-23954-cov-10.838027_pt1 | contig 23954 bp, 22 predicted proteins | sample MGYA00519700_ERZ857629 | MGnify/ENA primary metagenome ERZ857629 (study PRJEB31778, sample SAMEA3449351) | human gut metagenome | biome: human gut; feature: human-associated habitat; material: faeces | place: United Kingdom | collected 2010/2012 ...
CGGAGATGGCGTTCTGCGACCTCGACGGCGACCTTGAGGTCATGGAGGCGATGGTCAAGCACATCATCCGCCGCGTGATGGAGCGCTGTCCGGACGATCTCGCGTTTTTCAACAGCTTTGTCGACAAGGGCCTGCTGGAGCGCCTCCAGCACGTTGAAAGCTCCGACTTCGGCCGCGTGACCTATACCGAGGCCGTGAGGCTCCTCAAAGAGAGCGGCGTGAAGTTCGACTATCCCGTCGAATGGGGCATCGACCTCCAGACCGAGCACGAGCGTTATCTCACGGAGGTAGTTTTCAAGCGCCCCGTCTTCGTCACGGACTACCCGCAGGAGATCAAGGCGTTCTATATGCGCCTGAACGACGACGGCAAGACCGTCGCCGCGGCGGACTGTCTCGTTCCTGGCATCGGCGAGATCATCGGCGGCAGCCAGCGCGAGGAGCGCATCGAGCTGCTCGAGCAGCGCATCCGCGACCTTGGCATGAACCCCGAGGACTACTGGTGGTACTGCGATCTGCGCCGCTACGGCTCCTGCCGTCACGCGGGCTTCGGTCTCGGCTTCGAGCGCATGGTGATGTATTTAACGGGCATCGGCAACATCCGCGACGTGGAGCTGCACCCGAGAACGGTCGGCAACGCGGACTTCTAAAAACGCAAAAGGCGTGGCTTTGCCACGCCTTTTGTTTTTAGATACACTCCGCTGCGCGCACTCGCTTTGCTCGCGCACTTGCGAAGTGAGAGGTGTAGATCGCCGCGCACATGGAAATCGGCGAAGCGCCGCCAGCGGCGGATGAAGCGAGCCGGTTTCGAGGAAGCGGCACGATTGGCGCGTCTGAATGGGTGCGGGAATCGTAATGCCGCGACGGTGACGCGCCAAAAAACGATTCAAATTTGTTTGCGCCGTGCACGGATGCCGCATACTCCCTGCGGGTAAAGGTCTGCGGCGCCTTTCACCGCGCTTGACAACGCGGCGGGGGATGGTATAATGAAAACAGAAAGGCGCTGCCGCAATGACGGTCAGCCCTCGATATCAGTCAAAATATTACTATGTTGACCGCTTGGGCACCAGCCGAGCGGTCAACTCGCTTTCGGGGTCATGCAGGCCATTACCGGAACGACAATGATCAAGTATATGATAAACCGCAGGAGCTTGCCTCGCCGGTTCTTTCCCATTCGCACCGCCTCCATTCGGAAGGTGGTTTGCTGACCGCCGTTATTTCACGCGTTTTGGGAAGGCTTGTTAATTTTTTGCCGGATCGGGAACTTTTTGAACGGAAATTACGTCTATAGATGCAGAAAACACGAAATGGAGGATGCTGTGATGAAACGCTGTCTTTCGCTGCTGCTTTTGGGCGCGGCGCTGGCGCTGACGCTCGCCGGCTGCGGCGCGAAGAAGGATGTGCTCACCGAGCCGCCGCAGCTGACCGTGACGAACGCGCAGGGCGTGAGCGTCACGGCGATGGGCGGCATCTATGACTGGGACTATGACCTTGGGAACGGCCAGCGCTCGGGCGCGATCGCCTGTGGCGCGCACCCGCTCGACGAAATGTACCGCGACAGCACGCCCGCGCTGCCGATATCCAACCTGGTGTCGTTGGCGAGCTATTACACCGCGACGCTCGACTTCGGCGCCCATGCGCCGCAGTCCGTCTCCGTGCGCTTCTGGAACGAGCAGTGCTGGGGAGATACCGAGGCGAAGGCGGAAACGATGACGGCGGATCGACAGGGGGACGGGACGTACGGCCTTGTCCTGAGCCCGAGCATCGGCGTTTACGCCGTGGATGCCGGCTGGGACACGGAGGATTATAAGGGCACGGCGACCTACACCTTCTGCACGAAGGCGGCGGGAGCGGAGGAGCTGCCCTACAGCAAGACCTATTCCTTCGGCGGCGAAGCGCCGGTCAAATCGCTTGACATTTCGTGGCTGAGCGGCGGCGTGAGCGTCGAGGCCCTCGGGCAGATCGGCGGGATCACCGTGGTCGAGCGGTCGGATCGCATGCTCGCGGAGGACGAAACGCTGACGTTCCGTCTCGACGCGGACAGCGACGGCCACACGCTGCACATCGGCTTTATGAAGAGCGACCGCTTCGACGGCGAGAAGTATCTGACCGTCTATGTGCCGTGGGAGCTGGTCAAGGACGGCCTTCTTGAAGAGGTCGACATCGAGACCACGAGCGCCTACGCCCATGTGAGCGTCGACGCGGCGCGGAAGATCGACATTTCGACCCTCAGCGGCGACGCGCGCGTGATGTGCGCGAGCTGCCCTGAGGTGGAGATCGAGACGACGAGCGGCAATGCCGGCGTTGTCGAAGGCACATGGCAGAGCGTCAGCGTGAGCACGACCTCCGGCGCGGTCGAGCTTGCGGGCGATGCGGAGGAGGTTGAGATCGAAACGACGAGCGGCGCAGCGGAGCTGAACGGCCGTTTCGGCTCAGCGGACTTTTCCTCCGTCGGCGGCGACCTGACGCTTTACGCCAAAAGCGCGCTGCGGCTCGATGCGAAGACGACGAGCGGCGATCTGACGATCTATCTGCCGGAGCCTGACGGCTTTACCCTCGCGCATGAGACGACGAGCGGGGCGCTCGAAAGCGCCCTGACCGACCGCGAAGGAACGATGCTCGCCTGCGGCGACCGCTCCACGCACTATACCGTCCCCGCGCTGGAGGGCGGCGGGATGAGCGAGCTGACGGTCTCAGCCGTCAGCGGCGGCCTGACGATCGAGAGCTGGCGGTTCTGACAAAAAGGACAAAAAAGGAGAGCGGCACAGCCGCTCTCCTTTTTTTGCTCAATTTGCCTTCGGCTCGTCGATGTCCAGCCATGTCTGGTCGAAGCCATAGGGAAGCAGCTCCTTGATGTGCAGATGCTTCTCCACGCCGTCTTTGTTCAGGCACACGACCTCCATGTCCGGCCCGAACTCATAGAGCACCTGACGGCACGCGCCGCAGGGATAGCAATAGTCCTCGCTGCGCCCCGCGATCACGATGCGCTTGAATTTCCGGTGCCCCTCGCTCACGGCCTTGAACGCCGCGGTGCGCTCGGCGCAGTTCGTCAGCCCGTAGCTGGAGTTTTCGATGTTGCAGCCGGTGAACACCGCGCCGTCCTCGCACTCGAGCGCCGCGCCGACAGGAAAGTGGGAATACGGCACATACGCCATGTCCAGCATGGCGACGGCCTTGGCCTTCAGTTCCTCAAACGTCATAGCTCCTCCTTACTCATCCCAGCGCACGCCGAGATCGGGGCGCACGTCGAGGTCGATAATGTCCTTCGCGTCATAGAACTGCGCATACCAGCTCAAAACCTTCTTGCTGCCGCGCAGGGTGGTGCCGTCGGGATGCAGACGGTCGCAGATGACCGCCGAAATATCCTCCTTCACATGGCTGAACGAGCTGGTGCCGACGCTTGCAAAGATGCGGAAGCCCTGACTCTGCAAATACCGGAACCGCTCGCCGGTCGAATGCCAGTCGTCGCCGTCGGGACGGCCGCCGTGCGGATAGAACAGGATCTGCGTCGGCCCCACGAGCGAGCCGACCTCGTCGGCCCAGCGCTCGGTGTCGTTGATAACGGTCTGCAGCGGCTTCGTGTCGAGCCGGATGTGCCCCCACGTGTGGCTGCCGAACGTCCAGCCCGTCTCCTTGAGCCGCGCGATCACCGGCTTGACCGCCTCGATCTCGCTCGCGCGATAGGCGTCGAACGCCGGACGGTCGGGGCTGTCCGGCGCGATGTCGCGGTCGTCCTGCGTGCGGTAGCCGAGGATGCCCTGATAGCCCGTCAGCGAGAAGATGGCCTTCGCGCCGTTCAGCGAAAAGTCGGGATGCTCGTACACGAACTGATCCAAAATCGGCGTCGCGTCAAGCTCCTTGGTCAAAAACGTCTCGTTCGTATAGGGATCGGTGCACTCAGCCCATACCTCGCCGTCCTCGCCGATGACGAGCTTGCTCGTAAAGCCCTCCTCGAGCATATACGGATAGTAGTTCACGTCGTCAAAGCTGATGATGAGCGGCTTTTTGCCCTCGGGCAGCATCAGCGTGTTGCGCACCATATGCGTTCCGGACTCGTCCGTCACCTCGCTCCAGACGTCCTCCATCGCAACGAGGATGTACCCGCGCTCGTAAACGGATTGCAAAATCTTGTTGTACTCGTCCACCGTGACCATCCAGTCGTCCAGCCCATAGCGCTGGTCCTGCGACGCCGCACAGTCGTGGAAGGCCCACTGCGGATACGCGATGATCGGGTGGAAGAAAAGATGCTCCACCACCTGCTCCGGCCCCCACGCCTGCGTCAGCTGATCCTCCGACCAGTAATTGCGCACCGCGTCGTAGGGATCGCCCGCCGCCTCGCCGTCGTCCGGCGCGTCCGCGCCGTCCTCAGGCGTCTGCTCGTCGACCGGCGGCGCATCGCCGTTCGATGTGTCCTCCTTCTGCTGGCCGCAGCCCGCAAAAAGCGCCAGCGCCATCGCAAGGCACAGCAGCAGCGCAAAAAATCGTTTCATATCGCATTCCTCCTTCTCTCTCGTCCGCCATTATAGCAGACCCTATCTCTTTTGACTACGGTTTTTCCCGTTTTGTTCCCGATTCTTCGAAAATTGACATTTTCCGCGCATTCTGTTATCATAGCGGTAAGGCGCTGCACGAACGGCAGGCGGTTGGTCACATTCCCCGAAAGGGGGTGACATCATGCGTATCACGTTCCATATCAAACAGTTTACTGTTACGATCATCGTGAAAAGCAGAAACCGCCACTCTGCCAAGTGACGGTTTCTTAGCTTCTGCTAAGCAATTCTCATTTGATTAGGGCTGACCGCTTGTCGCAGCGCCTTACTATACTTATTATACCATTCGCGCCATGTTTGTCAAGGCGCAGAAACCGCCACTCTGCCAAGTGACGGTTTCTCATTTTGAGTTTACCTAACTGAACTGGGCTGACCGCTTGTCGCAGCGCCTTACCATATTCATTATACCATCCGCCGTGTGTTTGTCAAGCGGCGGTTTTTTTGCGCCCCGTTGCCCCGAAACGTGCAACAAACGCGCCTGCGGCGGCTAAGGGCGAAACGGCGGCGCGCCGCGCCGCACAAAACGAGAGAGAGGAGACACCCCCATGACCAACACCCCCAACTATCAGCTGCCGCAGTGGCAGCTGGACGATTTTCTCCAGATGCAGGACTTCAACGCCGCCTTTTCCGCGCTCGATACCGCGCTCAAGGCGAACGCCGACGCCGCCGCCGCGAACACGGCGAAGCTTGCCGGCGCGGGAAAGCTCTGCCGCATCAAGATCAGGACCTACACCGGCGATGGCGTCGACACGGCGAACACCACGCGCACCATCGCGTGCGAGGAGTTTTACCCCCTCGTCCTGCTGATAGCGGAGCGCTCGGCGACGGGAACGCCGCTTTTCTGCATTCGCCCCAACGACCCCGTCTACTATGCGTTCAAAAACGCGACGCTCCATTTCACGTGGAGCGACCATGCCGTGAGCTATTACTGCCGCGACAGCGGCGCGGACAAGTGCCTGAACAAAGCAAGCACGGGCTACGTCTACGCCTTCCTCGGCGTGGACGAGCTGTAAACGACAGCGGATCGCATAAAAAACCCCCGAAGCCTTGCGGCTTCGGGGGTAAAACATTATTTGAATGTTTTAGCGCTGTGTTCCTCTGGAAGAATTAGTGGATAGTGCCGACGGGGTAAACTTCCAGAACGACCTCAGCGGTCTGGCCAGCCTTGACGGTGACACTGGGAGTAGCATAGTTGACTTCCCAAACGGCAGGGTTAGCGTTGACTTCGAAAAGGATCCACGAAGCGGTGTAGGCGCCCGTATAACCAGCAGCCGCAGCAGCGTCAGCGGAGTAGCCGTAGACATAGGTGCCCGGGGTCAGATCCTTGCTGGTGTAGGTGGCAGTATCGCTGAGAACCGCAACGCCGTCGAGGTAACGGTAGAAGTTGACGGTGTAGTGGATGCTGCCCTTGGTGGCAGGCGTGTTGATGTCGTCCTGAACGACCTTGAGGATGTACACGGTCTTGGCAGTCAGCTCATAGACACCAGCGTTGTCGGTGGTAGTCGCAGAGTAGTTGACAAGAACGATGCTGCCATCCAGCAGATCGGCATAGGAGCCTTCCTTCAGGGAAGCGTCGCTCGTGAAGCTGGACTTGGTGACGACGATGTACTTGGTCGCCTCAGTCACGTTGTAGTCCTTGATAGCGGTGTTGGTGCCGGAGACGGCATAGCCGTTATCGTTGTCCTTGTCGAGCACGCGGTTGGTGTAACCGGAGGTCTGGAAGCTGTTGCCGGAGATAGCAGCCTTGACGGCGGAGCGATCCCAACCGGAAACGTCAGTCCAGGAGCTCTGGCAGTGCAGATCGCAGAGGACAGGCTCAACGGACTCGATCTGGCTGTTGGAGTTCACAACGAACTTGTACAGGCCGGTGCTGTGGTTCTTCTGAGACTCTTCCTTCAGCATCTTGTTCAGAGTGTCCTCATTACCCCAGATGGTGGTCGTGGTCAGCTCGCCGACCTTGTAGACGGTGTACTGCCAGCCCTTAGTGCTGGAGAAGAAGCGGCCGTTCATCTCGTTCTCGGTGACATAGGCATAGAAGGTGTTCGCGGACAGCTTGCCGTTGATGACAACGAGAGTGGCATAGCCGTTGCCGTCGGTCTTGATGCAGAGCTCAGCATTGCGGACGGACGGAACGTTGTTCTTGCCGGTGTAGACGGTGTAGGTGTAACCATCGGAGTTCAGCAGCAGGTAGACCGTGTTGTCAGTGGCAACATAGGTGTTGGTGCTGGTGGTGATGGTAGCGACCTTGTTGGTAACGGTGCCGTTCTCAACATCGTAGATGCGATCCGTGCCAGTGGTGGTGTGAGAAGTGAGGTTGTAGCTGCCGTTCTCGTTCACAGAGTACTTGAAGATGTGGCCATAGTAACCCTCGGCAACAACTTCATCACCGACCTTGCGGTCGCCGTTGTTGTAGTAGAAGTCGGAAACGGTGCCCAGAGTGGGATCGCCATAGGTGTCGCCAACGTTGCTCGCGGACTTGCCGTTGATGGTGGCGATGGTGGCGAAGGAGACCTTCTCACCGGTGGCCAGAACGAGGTCAGCGGAAGCAAAGCCGCCGATGCTGCCCTGGTTGGCCTTCCACTCGATCTTCTCAACGACGAGGTAGTTGACAGCGCTGGGAACGAGACCGATGACGTTCTCGTACTTGTCGAGAGCGACCATGAAGTTGGCGCGCTCGTGCTTGTGCAGCTCGAACTTGTCAGCTTCCTTATAGGTGGTGGAGCCGATCACGGTGGTACCGGCAGTCACGCCAACGGGGCTGGTCCAACCGGCAACGTCGCCGCCGGCAACGATGTTCGCAGCCTCAACGCTCTGAACGGCAGCCTTGGGGGCGACGGTGGAGCCGGGGTTGCTGATGGTGACGAGGACATACTGACCAACGGTGAAGCCGGTAGCCTTAACGCCCTTGAAGGTCCAGGCGGCCTTGTTGTTCAGGTCGATAGCCTCATAGGCCTCGAGGTTGATGGTAGCGTCGATCACGTGGCCGTTAGGATCGGTGTAGGCAGCCGTGACCTTGGTGACCTGAGCCAGATAGGTGTTGATCTCAACGAGACGGATCTTGCCGTTAGACATGATGTAGGCCTCGGTGATGCGGCCCTGACCGCCGACCAGAGAAGCGGTGGCGAGCGGGTTGATGGAGGCGTACTGGTTGGTGGTGACAGCAGCGTCGGTCAGGGTCATGGACTTGGCATCGATGAAGGCCTTCTCCAGAGCGGTGGAGGTGCTGATGCCGAGATCCTTGGCGATGTCGCACTCGGAAACCTTGGTGTAGTAGACAGCGTCAGCCTTCTGGGCGACGACGGTCTTCTTGTTGCCGGTGGTGTAGGTCCAGGTGTGAGAGGGGCGGCCCCAAACGTCCTGGGTGTCTTCCTTCAGCGTCAGCGTGAAGTTCTTCTCGCCGAGGCTCTGCTGCTTACCGACGACGGTGTTGGGGACATAACCGAAAGCGGGCGTGTAGGACACGCAGGGCTTCTGGATGGCCTGGAACAGCAGCTCAGCAACGAGCTGACGGGAAGCGGGAGCAGCCAGATTCTCGCTGCCGGCGTTCTTCAGAATGCCGAGCTGCTGAGCGGTCTGAGCAACGTGAAGCTGCCAGTCCTTGCCGGCGAACTCGCCGTTCTTGTCATAACCCATGGCACGCAGGATCATGGCAAGAGCCTGATAACCGGTGACGTTGTCGAGCGGGCCGAACGTGGTGTCGTTGTAGCCGCGGATGAGACCGGCGTTGGCGCAGTAGCCGATGTAGCCCTTCGCCCAGTTGGCGCCGGCCAGATCGTTGAACTTGCCGTAGCCGGTGTACAGACCAACGTTCTTGTCGGTCACGTCGGCAGTGTAGATGCGGTAAACGACCGCAGCCACTTCTGCGCGGGTGATAGCGCCTTCAGGCTTGAAGGAGCCATCGGTGTAGCCCTTAAGGACGCCCATACCAGTGAGAACGTTAGCGGCTTCCGCATAGGACTCATTGATCTTGTCGGCATCAGTAAAAGCTGCGTTGGCACTGACGGCCAGGGACAGAGTCATGACCAGAGCCAGCACCAGTGCGAGTAACTTTTTCATAATGTGTTACTCTCCTTTCATAAATTTCCGATCCCCTTGCGGGAAACGGTTCGTTTGTCGGAAAGGAGCATCCGCTGTGTTTCTCGGCTTACTTACCGTGGCATGCCGATCCCGTAACTAAGTCGGGAACGCACATAGTCCGCCTCTTTCCGCAGTGCAACATTACCACAGGGGAAAAGCCAAGTCAACGCTTTGCCCCCATCTGTAACACACTTGTAACAAAGCCCCGCGGCTGTCAAAAAAGCGGCTTTGCCGCTTTTTGAAAGTCTAAAAAGGGGGGGCGGCTGAGCCGCCCCCTCATTCTGATTGGGATCTACTGGATCTCGATCTGCTTGGTGCCGCTGACTGCGGCGTTCTTCTTGGGCATGTTCAGCTTGAGCACGCCGTCGGCATACTGCGCGGTGATCTGCGGGGCGTCGATGCCGGAAACGTCGAACGCGCGCTCGTAGCTGCCGTAGCTGCGTTCGCAGCGGACGTAGGAGCCCTTCTTGTCCTGATCCTCGTGCTCGCTGTGGCGCTCGGCGCGGATGGTCATGGTGTCGCCGTCAAGGTCGACGTGGATGTCCTCCTTCTTAAAGCCCGGCAGGTCGGCTTCCAGCAGGAAGCTGTCGCCCTTGTCCTGAATATCGGTCTTGAAAGCGCTCAGCTCGCGGCTCCATGCGCCGTCGCCGAAGAAGGCGCGCTCCATTTCGTTCCACGGGTCATAAGCGCTCATGCGGTTGTTTCTGCGTTCAAAGGGTCTGAGTTCAAACATGATCAATACCTCCTGATTCTATTCCTGCGGCTGCTTTCGCCGCCGCTTGGTGTACGTTTCTTCCGTTCCTCTCGGAACAATTGTGAGTATAGCCCCGCCCTGTGAACAAAAATACATCTTTCGATGAACAGACTATGAATTTTAGCACTCTTTCGAAGAGAGTGCTAACACGCGCGTTTTTTCACATTCTGTCCTGCCTGCGTATTGCGCATCGCGCGCGGATTTGCTATAATATAGCGTCGTATTATTTGATAGAAGGAGCGCTTTCATCATGCATGAACTGGAACGTCTTTATCATATCCACTGTGCGCAGGGCGAGGTCGGCCGCTACGTGATCCTGCCCGGCGACCCGGGCCGCTGCCCGTCGATCGCCGCGCTGTTCGACGATGCGCACCTTGTCGCGCGCAACCGCGAGTACACCACCTATACCGGCACACTGCTGGGCGAAAAGGTCTCGGTCTGCTCCACGGGCATCGGCGGGCCGTCGGCGTCCATCGCCATGGAGGAGCTGCACCAGCTCGGGGCGGACACGTTCATCCGCACGGGCACCTGCGGCGGCATCGACCTTGCCGTCAAGTCGGGCGACATCGTCGTCGCCACCGGCGCGATCCGCTACGAGCACACCTCGCTCGAATACGCGCCCATCGAGTTCCCCGCCGTCGCGGACTTTGACCTCACGCTCGCCCTGCGCGACGCGTCCCTTGCCCTCGGCTATCCGACGCACACGGGCGTCGTGCAGTGCAAGGACAGCTTCTACGGCCAGCACAGCCCGGAAAAGAGCCCCGTTTACTATGAGCTGCTGCAAAAGTGGGAGAGCTGGAAGCGTCTGGGCGTCAAGGCCAGCGAGATGGAGTCCGCGGCGATGTTCGTCGTAGCCGCCGCGCTCGGCTGCCGCTGCGGCTCGTGCTTCCACGTCGTATGGAATCAGGAGCGCGAGAAGGCGGGGCTCGATCAGGACATGAGCGAGGACACCACCGCCTCCGTCAAGGTCGCCGTCGAGGGGCTCAAGCGCATCATCCTGCGCGACCGCGAGCTGGCGGCGCTGCCGGAGGACAAGAAGAAGCTGCTTGAGCAGAAGGAAAAGGGGCTGCTCCATGAGTGAGAAAAAGGTCATCGGCATCCTTGGCGGCATGGGCCCCCTTGCCACGGCCGATCTGTTTCAGAAGATCACGCTGCACACCGCCGCCGCCTGCGATCAGGAGCATCCGCGCGTGTGCATCGACTCCAACACGAATATCGCCGACCGCACGGCGGCGCTGCTGCACGGCGGCGCCGACCCCGTGCCTGAGATGGTGAAAAGCGCGCGGCGCCTCGAGTCTATCGGCGCGGAGCTTCTCATCATGCCGTGCAACACCGCGCATAACTTTTACGACGCGGTGGCCTCGTCCGTCTCCATCCCCGTGCTGCACATGATCGCCGCCACGCGCGACGCGCTCAAGACCCGCGGCGTCAGATGCGCGGGCCTGCTTGCGACCGACGGCACCGTGCAGACCGGCATCTATCAGCGCACGTTCGCCGGCAGCGGCATAGACCTCATCACGCCCGACGGCAGCGATCAGGCCGCCGTCATGGATATCATCTACAACGGCGTCAAGGCCGGCGACCTCGCGCACGACGCATCGGCCTTCCGCGCCGCCTGCGAGCATCTGCTCGCGCGCGGCGCCGAGGTGCTCATCCTTGGCTGCACGGAGCTGCCCCCCGCGTTCGACATCTATCATCTCGACTATCCCAACGTCGACCCGACGCTCGAGCTGGCGCTGGCCGCCATCCGCGCCGCGGGCTGCGAAACGAAATGAGGAGACTGCCATGAGCTACGCCGATCAGGTCTTCCGCGCCAACTGCCTCGATATCCTGCAAAACGGCGTGCGCGACGACGCGCTGACCGTCCGTCCCCACTGGGAGGACGGTACGCCCGCCCACACGATCAAGAAATTCGGCATTGTCAACCGCTACGATCTGCAAAAGGAGTTCCCGATCCTGACGCTGCGCCGCACGTACCTCAAAAGCGCGGTGGACGAGCTGCTCTGGATCTGGCAGAAGAAATCGAACAACGTCCGCGACCTTTCGTCCCACATCTGGGATGCGTGGGCGGATGAAGCGGGCTCGATCGGCAAGGCCTACGGCTATCAGCTCGGCGTGAAGCACCAATATAAGGAGGGTATGTTCGATCAGGTCGACCGCGTGCTCTACGATCTGAAGCACGATCCCGCCTCGCGCCGCATTCTGACGAATCTCTACAATTTCGAGGACCTGCACGAGATGCACCTCTACCCCTGTGCGTATTCCATGACGTTCAACGTCTCCGGCGATACGCTCAACGCCATTCTGAACCAGCGCAGTCAGGATATGCTCGCCGCCAACAACTGGAACGTCTGCCAGTACGCGGTGCTCGTGCATATGTTCGCGCAGGTGAGCGGTCTCAGGGCCGGCGAGCTCGTCCACGTCATCGCCGACGCGCACATTTACGACCGCCATATCCCCATCATCGAAAGGATGCTCGCGGAGCCTGAGCATCCCGCGCCGCGCTTTATCCTTGACCCCGCCGTGACGGACTTTTACGCCTTCACGCCCGCGAGCGTCCGGCTGGAGAATTATCAGTACAGTCCCTTCGAGGATAAGATCCCCATCGCGGTCTGACGGTCTCCGCCGGACACAGGATCTACATAGAGAATTACGGAGCAAACACACTATGACTGCTATCGTCTGCGTATCCAGAAGCTGGGGCATCGGCCGCGACGGCGCGCTGCTGTTCCACATCTCCGCCGACCATAAGCGCTTCCGCGCGATGACGCTCGGCAGGACCGTCATCCTCGGGCGCAAAACGCTCGAGACCTTCCCGGGCGGGAGGCCGCTCAAGGACCGGCGCAACATCATCCTCTCGCACCGCGCGCTCGCCGTCCCAGGCGCGGAGGTCGTCCATTCGTTTGCCGAGGCCGCCGCCCTCGGCGGGGACGACGCCATCGTCATCGGCGGGGCGAGCGTCTATATGGCGCTGCTCGACCGCTGCGAGCGCGTCTACGTCACGATGGTCGACGCCGACGCGGAGGCCGACAGCTTTTTCCCCTGTCTTGCCAACAGCCCCGACTGGCGCGTCGAGCGCGAGAGCGAGGTCATGGAGGAGAACGGCCTTAAATTCCAATACATTGATTACGTTCGCAGATGAATTGCAAAGGAGGGGCGCAGGCCCCTCCTTTGTTGTGTATCGAAACAAAAAACGACCGCATCAGCGGCCGTTTTCATTCTTCTTGTCGGTTCGTTCCAGCAGATAGTCGACGCTGACGCCGTAAAGATCAGCGAGCGCGCACAGAACGTGCGGCGGCAGCATTCTTTCGCCGCTTTCATAATATGCGTATGTGCGCTGCGGAACATTGATCGCTTCACCGACCTGACGCTGCGTCAGATCGGCATCCTCCCGCAGATCACGGATGCGCCGGTATCTTTTCACGTCCATCACCGAATACAGTATACGTAGAACAAATTATTCTATTGCGCTTTTGAACATTTTGTTCTTAGCTGTACAAGCTTGCGCGCGAGGTCATGCAGAAAGCGCTGCTGGAAGCGGAAGAGCAAGTCATTGCGCAGGATATCATCCCCGACGAACCGACCGGCAGTACGGATCCGGCAGGGAACGGAGACAATTTGTCCCTCGCCCATGAAAGCAGTTCATAAAATGCAGAGAGGACCTGCCCCGTTCAAACAGGGCAGGCTCTTTTGCATCAGGATCCACTGAATGCCATTAAGTCCGAGGTCTGACGTTTCCTGCGGCTCAGTTCATCGCGCCGGCGTTCAGCTCGAAAAGCAGCTCGACGCGGGCGCGGAGCAGCGGATGGCGCGCAAGCGCGGGGTCGGCGGCCAGCAGATCCTCGGCGGCGGACTGCGCGTCGTGCAGGAGGGAAAGATCGCACGAGAGGTCGGCCACGCGCAGCGCGGGCAAGCCGTGCTGGCGCGAGCCGAAAAAGTCGCCCGGCCCGCGCAGCTTGAGATCCTCCTCCGCGATGGCGAAGCCGTCGTTCGTCGCGGCCATGACCTTGAGCCGCCGCTTGTTCTCCTCGCCCTGATTGTCGGAAACGAGCACGCAGTAGGACTTGTGCTGTCCGCGCCCGACGCGGCCGCGCAGCTGGTGGAGCTGGGAGAGGCCGAAGCACTCGGCGTTTTCGATGAGCATGAGCGCGGCGTTCGGCACGTCGACGCCGACCTCGATGACGGTGGTGGAAACGAGCACGTCGAGCTCGTGCGCGGCGAAGGCGCGCATGACGGCGTCCTTCTCCTTCGGCTTCATCCGGCCGTGGATGGGCGCGACGCGCAGATCGGGAAAAACGTCCCTTTGCAGCGTTTCCGCGTAGGCGGTGACGGCCTTGCGCTCATCGGGCAGCTCGTCGTTCTCCGCGACCATGGGGCAGACGATGTAGGCCTGACGACCCTCGGCGACGAGCTTGCGCAAAAAGGCGTAGACGCGCGCGTGATAGCTTGACGGCACGGCAAAGGTGTCGATCCGCTGCCGCCCGGGCGGCAGCTCGTCGAGGACGGAAACGTCGAGATCGCCGTAGATCATCAGCGCGAGCGTGCGCGGGATGGGCGTTGCGGACATGACGAGCAGGTGCGGGTTTTCGCCCTTGGCCGAGAGCGCGGCACGCTGGTCGACGCCGAAGCGGTGCTGCTCGTCGGTGACGACGAGGCCGAGGTTCCGATACTGCACATCCGGCGAGAGCAGTGCGTGCGTGCCGATGACGAGCGACAGCCCGCCGGTCTGAAGCTGCTCGTTCAGCGCGCGCCGCTCCTTCGCCTTCGTCGAGGCCGTCAGCAGCGCGCAGGAAACGCCCAGCGGCGTAAGCAGCGGGGCGAGCGAGCGGTAATGCTGCTCGGCAAGGATCTCCGTCGGCGCCATGAGCGCGCACTGGAGGCCGCTCTGCGCGGCCATGTAAATGGCGGCGGCGGCGACCATCGTTTTGCCCGAGCCGACGTCGCCCTGTACGAGCCGGTTCATCGGTCGCGTACCGGTCAGATCGCGGGCAATGTCGTCGATGGCGCGGCGCTGCGCGCCGGTGAGCGCAAAGGGCAGCGCCGCGTAAAACGGCGCGGGATCGGTCCTTTCGCACCGCTTCCCCGCGGCGCTCACGCGCCGCGCGCGCAGGAGGCGCAGGCCGATCGCCAGCAGGAAAAGCTCCTCGAACGCGAGCCGCCGCCGCGCGGCGGCAAGGGCCTCGTCGTCCGCGGGAAAGTGGATGTTCTCATAGGCGTAGCGCGCATGGCAGAGTCCGTGCGCAAGGCGAACCTCCTCGGGCAGCAGGTCGCGCAGCTCGTCCGCGCAGGCGGCAAGTCCCTGTTCCACGGCCTTGCAGAGCATCGACTGGCTCACGCCCGCCGTCAGCGGGTAAACGGGCATGATGCGCCCCGTGACGGCTCCCGCGCCCTCGCGCTCGAAGACGGGGTTGTTCATCTGGGGGCGGTTCATGCTCCCCTCGGCGCGGCCGTAGAAAACGTAGGCGTCGCCGGTGTGAAAGGCGCTTTTGAGGTAGGACTGGTTGAAATAGGTGAGTTCGAGCGCGCCGGTCTCGTCGACCGCGCGCAGCTTGACAAGATCAAGCCCCCGGCGGATGTGCGAGAGCTTCGGTTCGCCCGCGACGACGGCGCGGACGCAGGCATTTTCGCCGGGGACAAGATCCCTGATCTTTTTGTACGCGCGGCGATCCTCATAGGCGCGGGGAAAGTAATTGAGGAGGGCGCGCAGATCGGTGATGCCGAGCTTCGAGAGCGCCTTGGCGCGCGCCTCGCCGATGCCCTTGATGTAGCGGATGTCGGTGCTGAGCGGCGTCATGCGAGCACCCCCTTTACAAGCATTGTATTCGATCATTATACTCAAAAAGCGGGGAAATGAAAAGGCTTTATTTGCGTTAGTCAAAGGGGCCGTTCTCTTTCCGAGGAGGAATGCTCCTTTCTTTTCCGCACAGGTGCGGCGGGGTCTGCGGCATTTGTGCCGCGCTGAAAAGGGGGATACTCTCTTTTCGAAGAGAGTATCCCCCTTTAGATCCCCCGAGAGAAAGACGAGGGGCCTTCCCCCTCGATCCCGCCCATTGGAAGTCTCAATCTTGAACAGCTGCACAGCCTGCGGAATCAGGTGCGGTGTACATGGCTGCGCCATGAACCTTTGCTGTTCGCAGCCGATTGCAACCGCGCCTTACTATCGTGAGGCGCGAGTGACGTTAGAACGGCGGCAGACGACCTGCATAGCTGCATTGCTTCGCGCGCCGCGCCCGATTTTTTTCAGTTCTCTGTTGGGGCGGTACTGCCGATCGGTTCGTCGGGAATGATATCGCGTGAAATGACTTGTTCTTCCGCTTCCAACAGCGCTTTTTGCAGGACTTCGCGAGCCAGAATGCCCTTGCCCTCATCATAAAGGTCGATGGCCTCACTCATGCTGCGCACCATGCTGTGGTAAAGGTTTCGATAAGTTATCATTTTATTTCCCTCTTTTGTACGTCATTGTTGCGTCACTTTTTCCTTTTAGTATAATTTGACGCTAGTATTTTGTCAATACTTCGTCATGGGGGTTGGCAAATGGATCCGAAAAGTCGTTACACGCTGCGCACTGATCCGGTGCTGCTGGAGAAGCTTGGATATATCGCTGAATATGAAGGGCGCACCAAAAACCGTGAATTGGAGCAGATGATCAAACGCCGCATCACGGCTTTTGAACAGGAGCACGGTGAAATTCCCATAGAGAAAAACGGCCGCTGATGCGGCCGTTTTTGGTTTTTGCAGCAAGTCTGCCGCCGTACCTCCGTCACTCGCGCCTCACGGTAGTAAGGCGCGGCTGCGGGAGGTAACGAATCGCAGGGGTTCATGGCGAAGCCATGTACACGGCAGTGCATTGCGCAGCGCGTGCAGTTGTTCGGGCCTGAGACGGGCGATGCAGCCTTTCTCTCGGGGGATTAAAAGGGGGCCATTCTCTTTCGCAAAAGAGAATGGCCCCTTTGATTATAGCGGCACTTGTGCCGCGCGGGTGCGGGAAAATTTATTTTTCCTCTGCTGCCTTGATCTTGGCAAGCTCCTCTTCCTCAAGCTGGCGGTAGGCCACCTTGCCGACGAGCGTCTTGGGCATGTCGTCCTTGAACTCGATGTCATAGGGCATGGCGTACTTCGCCACGTTCTTGCGGCAGTAGGCGAGCAGCTCCTGCTTGGTGTCTTCGGTCGCGGGGACGCCGGCGGCGAGTTTGACGAAGGCCTTGACCTTCTGCATCTTGTAGGGATCGGGCACGCCGATGACGCAGCTCATCTGCACGTACTCGTGCGCGTCGAGGATGTTTTCGATCTGACCGGGGTAGACGTTGTAGCCCGACGAGATGATCATGCGCTTGGCACGGCCGCGGAAGTAGATGAAGCCCTGCTCGTCCATCACGCCGAGATCGCCCGTGTAGACCCACGTCAGGCCGTCGGCATGGGTGCGGAGCGTCTGCGCCGTCTCCTCGGGGTTGTTCATGTACTCCTTCATCACGGTCGGGCCGGCGAGCAGGATCTCGCCCTCCTGACCGTAGGGGACCTCCTTATCGGTGTCCGGCTCGACGATCTTGATGTACGTGTCGGGGAACGGAAGGCCGATGGAGCCCTCCTTGAACATATGCGGCGGCGTCAGGCAGCAGGCCGTGACCGTCTCGGTCGTGCCGTAGCCCTCGCGCACCTGAATGGAGGCCTTGTGATCGTAGAGGAAGCGGTCGAACTTCTTCTTCAGCTCGATCGACAGGCTGTCGCCGCCGGAGAAGACGCCCTTGAGCGAGCTCAAGTCCGCGCCGTCCATGCTGGGAAGGCGCAGCAGCGCTTCGTAGAGCGTGGGGACGCCGGCGATGAAGTTGCACTTGTACTTTACGCTTTGCTTGGCGTAGCTCTTGGCCGTGAAGCGCGGGATGAGGATGCAGCGGCCGCCCTGGGAGAGCATCGTGTGCACGCACACGCCAAGGCCGAAGCCGTGGAACAGCGGCATCGCCGCGAGCATCCGGTCGCCGGGGCGGAACATCGGGTTCGCCGCGATGACCTGCTGGCCGAGGGCGTTGAAATTCTTGTTCGTCAGCACGATGCCCTTGGTCGTGCCGGTCGTGCCGCCGGAATAGAGGATGACGGCGGGGTCGGCGCCCACGCGCTTGACCTTATAGGTCTTGTAATAGCAGGAGCGGGACAGGCGCATGAAGTCCTTCCACATGATGACCGGCGCGTCCTCGGGGATCTTTTCGATCTTGCGGCCCTCGGTGAGCATATAGCCGGCCTTGATGGGCGTGGAGAGCTCGTCGCGCACGCTGGCGATGATCATGTTGACGACCTTCGTGTTCTCGCGCACGCGCTCGAACTTGCTGTAGAACTGGTCGAGCGTGACCGCCGCGACGCTCTCGGACGCGTTGAGGTAAAACTCGATCTCCTTTTCCGCCGAGAGCGGGTGGATCATGTTCGCGATGCCGCCGACGAGGTTGACGGCATAGAACATATAGATGGCCTGCGGGCAGTTGGGCATGGCGATGGTGACCTTGTCGCCCTCGCGCACGCCGATGGTCTTGAGCGCCTTGGCGCACTGCTCCACCTCCTGCACGAGCTTGCGATAGGTGGTCGACTTGCCCATAAAGGTAAAGGCGATGTAGTTGGGATATTTCTTTGCGATATTCTCAACGGCCTCGAACATCGAGCCGTCGAAATAGTCAAGGTGCATGGGGACCTCGCCCACATAGTCCTTCCATGGGGTCCTTACGATGGTGTCACTCATAGTCTACTTCCTCCGAAAGCGGTTTTTCCAAAAGTACGGGATGTTCCAAAAGGTACTTGAACAGGCGCACGCTCTTTGCGTAATAGTAGCCGTCGGCGATGCGCTCGTCCACGGTGAGGCCGAGGTCGACCGTTTCCTGCATCTCGACAAGGCCGTGCTCGTCGTACACCGGCGTCCATTTCTTTTCACCGATGACGCAGAACAGCGAGCTCGTGCCCCAGTTCGTCAGATGATGGTAGCCGCTCTTGAGGCGGATGGAGCCGAGGTTGGAGAGGAACACGGAACTGTAGTTCGGGTCTTTGCCGATGAGAAAGTTGGGGCACCAGCCGTGCTTGTCGAGCCAGCGGATGAAATGGACCGCGGCCTTGGACAGAAAACGCGGCATCTTATTGAGGATGTTCATGCTGTTGTCGGTCGTGTTGACCTTCTTCTGCTCGCGGCAGGAGGCCACCTCGCGGTGGATCTCCTCGTGGATGGTGTCGATGGTGCTCTCGGGCTTGGCCTCCAGCAGCGCCATGGCCTCCTCGCTGCCGTCGGCAAATTCCTTTTTGATAACGAAGCCCGCCGTCACCTTGTTGCGCTGATAGTAGTTTTCGTTCGCATAGAAGCGGTTGAGCTTCGGCCGCAGCGTCACGGTCTTGACGAGCGCGGTGAGGATCACGTGAAAGAACGTGTACTTGAAGGGGATGCCCTCGTAGTTCTTCGTCGCGATATAGTCCTTGATGGGGCCTAAATTCACACGCTCGGCAATGTACGCCTCGTTGTCCGCGCGGTTGGGATAGATGATGCCCATGATGAAGTGCAGCGAGTCAGTGTCCCGCAGCAGCGTCGCGTCGCGCCGGTCGCCCCGGCGCCGCTTGTGTTCAGCCATAAAACCTTCTTCCTTTCTGGTTTTTTGCTTCTTTTCTTCCGATCTTCCGAAAACCCCTCTCAGGGGAGAAAACGCTCGAAAATGGGGATCGCGCCCTCGCGCTCCGCCGTTTCAAGATCCGCCTTTGAGCGGATCGTCCAGTAGACCAGCTGCGCGCCGCGCCGCTGGCAGTATCTGACCGGCGCGTGCGCGCGGTCTTCAAAATGATAGGCGATGAAATCGGGGCGGCCGTAGAAGTTGAGCAGCAGCCTTGCCGCGAGAAAATCCATCACGGGGCCGTTGCCGGTATGATCGCGCGTGAAGTCAGACGAGAGCTGGCCGCGGATGATCTCGGGATGGTTCCGGCGCAGCCAGCGCACGCAGCGGGGGTCGAACGACTCCATGCAGTAGGACACGTGGAATTTGTCCAGCTCCTGCATCGTGCGCGCGCAGAGCGCGGCGCAGTTGCCGCGATAGCTCTTGAGCTCGACGATCAGCGGCAGGCCCGTGCCCTCAAACAGCGACAGAACGTCGCACAGCTGGGGGATCGTCTCCCCCGTGCCGCCGAGAAAGCACGCGCCGAGCTCGTCCGCGCTAAGATCCTCGATGACGCCGCCGCGGCCGGTCATGCGCTTTAAGTCGCTGTCATGGAAGACGGCGAGCGAGCCGTCGCGCAGCAGGTGCACGTCCAGCTCCGCGCCGAAGCCGCGCGCGATCGCGCGGGAGAAGGCGGGGAGGGAGTTTTCAGGGATGCCGGCGTCGGGGTCATAGAGCCCGCGGTGTGCGTAGCGGAAGCGGCGCAGGGACGCCATCGCGTCCTGCCCGGGCCGCGTGCGCAGCATCAGCAGCGGGAGGAGGCAGAGGAGGATAATAACGATCGGTAAAATTTTCACAGAATATCACTCTTTGTAAATAAAATGCGGGAAGGAACATACGGCAGGTGTCAGTCGGCATCCATATCCTCAAAGGCGGAGAGGCCCGACTTTGCCTCGGCGCGGCTGTCGCCGTGCTTGACGAAGAGCATCGTGATGAAGCTGCACGCCACGAAGAACGCCGCGTAGGGGAAAAGCGTCTCGTAGCCGACGTGCTTCAGGAGCCAGCCGGAGAGAATGGGCGTGACGACCTGCGCCGCCATGGAGAACGTGTAGTAGTAGCCGGTGAATTTGCCGATGTCGCTGCCCTTGCACATCTCGACGACCATGGGGAGGGAGTTGACGTTGATCGCCGCCCACGCAAGGCCGACGAGCGCAAAGACGATGAACATTACGGCGTTGATGGTGTCGAAGCGCGTGGTGAGGAGGTAGCCCGTGAGGAAGCAGGCGGCGAGCAGGATGACGCCGCCCTGGATCGTCCGCTTGCGGCCGATCTTCGAGGCGAGCTGGCCGATGGGAATATAGGAGACGATCGCGCCGCCGGTGGCGATGAGCAGGCACTTCGACGCGCCGCCGAGGCCCTGTCCCATCACGCGGGCGACATAGGTCGACCACCAGGTGGTCACGGCGTTGTAGCCGATGAACCACAGGGAGATGGAAAAGAGAATGAACAGCAGGCTGCGCTTGACGGCGCGGGGAAGCTCCTCCTCGCCGCTGCCGTCGTCCTCGGCGAGCTGCTGCTCGGGGTGCGCCGATTCATAGGCCTTTTCCTCGGCGGAGAGCTTCGGCTCGTTCGTGGTGAGGAAAAGCGCGAGCACCGATACCGCCATGAGCGCCGAAACGACGATGAACAGCGGCTGATAGTTCACGTGCGTCAGCCCTTCGATCCTGGAGTTGGGGTAGAGCACCGCCGCGACGATGAGATAGAGGATGCCGCCGACCGCGCCCATGAGGTTGATGATCGCGTTGGCGCGCGAGCGCAGGGGCTTGGGCGTGACATCCGGCATCAGGGCGACGGCGGGGGAGCGGTAGGTGCCCATGGCGATGAGCAGAAGGCCGAGCGTGATGACGAACATCGCCATCTTGGTGGCGCTCGCGCTCTCGGCATAGGCATTGTCGAAGACGGGCAGCAGGTTCATCAGCACCACCGCCAGCGCCGTGCCGCAGAGAATGAAGGGCATACGGCGGCCGAGCTTCGTATTCGTGCGGTCGCTCAGCGCGCCGAAGAACGGCAGCAGGAACAGCGCGAGCACATTGTCCGCCGCCATGATCGCGCCGGAGAGCGTTTCGTCGAGATGGAACGTCTCGGTCAGGATCTTGGGGATGACGGTGTCGTACATCTGCCAGAAGGCGCAGATGGAAAGGAACGCGAGGCCGACGAGCATGGTGCGCTTGTTGTTGAGCTTCATGGGGGTCCTCCTTTTGGGAAAAGTCGATCCGATTCCTAATATAATAGAATAACACGAATGATGGAAAATGGCAAGTGCCAGAGAGAAACGGCTTGCACTTTGCCGCCGCGGCGGCTATAATGGGGCGCAAATCAGAAAAAGCGAGGAAAAAGACGATGCGGTTTGATACGGTGCTTTTTGATCTGGACGGAACGCTGCTCGACACGCTGGAGGACATTCTGGACGCGGCGAACCACACGCTGCGGGAGATGGGCTATCCCGAGCGGACGCTTGCGGAAATGCGGCGGTTCGTCGGCAACGGGGCGGAGACGCAGATGCGCCGCGCGCTGGGCGAGGGCGCGGACGAGGAGACGGTGCGGCGCGCGCTCGCGCTCTATAAGCCCTATTACGCCGCGCACTGCCAGATCAAAACAAAGCCGTATGCGGGCGTCCTTGCGCTGCTGGAGCAGCTCAAGGAGGAAAAGCGGCGCATCGCGGTGGTGTCGAACAAGCCGGACGAGGCCGTCAGGCCGCTGGCGGCGCAGCACTTCGGCGCGCTTGTGGATACGGCGATGGGCGAGACGGCGCAGCGGCGGCGCAAGCCCGCGCCCGACATGGTGAACGACGCGCTCGCAGCGCTGGGCGCGGACAAGCGGCGCGCGGTCTACGTGGGAGACAGCGAGGTGGACATCGAGACGGCGAAAAACGCGGGGATCGCGTGCATCTCGGTGTGCTGGGGGTTCCGCGACCGCGAACAGCTCGAGGCGGCGGGCGCGTCGGAGATCGCCGCGGACGCGCGGGAGCTCAGGGCGCTGCTGGAAAAATAATGGAATTATAAGGAAAAGCGGCGGGGAGACCGGCGCATGAGCCATTCGGCTCATGCGCCGGCTTTTTTTGCGCGCGGAGAAGAAAAATAAAAAAATTTTCGGCGCGGTGCACGGAAACGTGCAACAAACGGGGGACGGGAGGGCAAGGTCGAAACGAGAGGGAGGGAAACGCATGGCGAAAAAGAAGCTGGGCCGCGAGGATGTGATCGCGGCGCTGAGCAAGCTGGCGTTCGGCCGCGTGAACCGCGGCGTGGAGCTGGCATATCTGGAAACGGCGACGCCGCAGAGGATCCGGCAGATGGATCTGTCGGCGGTGGCGGAGTTCAAACGAAACGGCAACGGAACGGTGGAGGTGAAGTTCATCGACCGCGTGAAGGCGCTGACGGCGCTCTATGAGATGCTGGGCGGCAGCGAGGACGGCGATGAGACGGAGGCCTTCTTCCGCGCGCTGGAGGAGGCGGCGGGAGAGGAGGAGACGCATCCGGCATGGTGAGACGCTTTTCCGAAAAGCAGAAAACGGCGATGACCTGGTGGGCGCGGCCGAGGTACCGCGCGTATGACGCGGTCATCTGCGACGGGGCGGTGCGCAGCGGGAAGACGCTCGCGCTGGGGATCGGCTTTTTCCTGTGGGCGATGCGCCGCTTCGACGGGGCGCAGTTCGCGCTGTGCGGCAAGACGGTCGTGTCGCTGCGGCGCAGCGTGCTGCGCGAGGTGCTGCCGTGGCTGAGGGGGCTGGGCTTTTCCTGCGAGGAAAAGCGGAGCGAGAGCCTGCTGACCGTGCGCCGCGGGGGACGGGAGAACCGCTTTTACCTTTTCGGCGGGCGCGACGAGGGCAGCGCGGCGCTCATTCAGGGCGTGACGCTGGCGGGGGTGCTGTTCGACGAGGCGGCGCTGATGCCGCGATCGTTCGTTGAGCAGGCGAGCGCGCGGTGCAGCGCGGCGGGGAGCAGGCTGTGGTTCTCGTGCAATCCGGAGGGGCCGCAGCACTGGTTCTACCGCGAGTGGATCCTGAAGGCGGAGGAGCGCGGGGCGCTGTATCTGCACTTTACGATGGCGGACAATCCCTCGCTTTCCCCACGCGTGCGGGCGCGGTACGAGCGGCTGTACAGCGGGACGTTTTACCGGCGGTTCGTGCTGGGGGAATGGACGGCGGCCAAGGGGCTGATCTACGACTTCTTTACGCCCGAGGAGTATTGCAGGAGCGTGCCGGAGAGGCCGTGGGAGAGGGTGCGCGTGTCCATCGACTACGGGACGGTGAATCCGGCGAGCTTCGGGCTGTGGGCGCTCAAGGACGGCGTGTGGTACCGCGTGAGGGAGTATTACTACGATTCGCGGCGCGAGGGGCGGCAGAAGACGGATGCGGAATATGTGGAGGCGCTCAGGGCCCTTACGGCGGGGGAGACGGTGGAGAAGGTGATCGTCGACCCGTCGGCGGCGAGCTTTATCGAGGCGGCGCGGCGCGCGGGATTTCCGGTCGTCCGGGCGGACAACAACGTTCTGGACGGGCTGCGGGTGACGGCAGACCTTCTGAAGCGGGGGAGGATCGTGATATGCGAGGGCTGCGAGAGCTGCCTTGAGGAGATCGCGCAGTACTGCTGGGCCGACGGCGGCGCGGAGCACGACAGGCCGAGAAAGGAGCGGGATCACGCGATGGACGAGCTGCGCTACTTTGCGATGTCGGTCGCGGGAGGCGGACGGCGAGACGGGGCGATCGCAATGCGCGCGGTGGAGCGCGCGGCGCGCTGAGAAAAGAGAAAAGGAGAGGAACAGATGAAAAACGAGCAGCCAAATAGGGGCACGGGCGGCGAGGCCGCCGTGCAGCTGCGCGGCGGCGGGAGAATGGCCTTCGGGCCGCTGGAGCGCTACGTGCCGCTGCTGGACGGGGAGACGGCGCTCTATCGCGCGGTGCGCGAGGCG
>ERZ857629.1611-NODE-1611-length-23929-cov-8.138351_pt1 | contig 23929 bp, 26 predicted proteins | sample MGYA00519700_ERZ857629 | MGnify/ENA primary metagenome ERZ857629 (study PRJEB31778, sample SAMEA3449351) | human gut metagenome | biome: human gut; feature: human-associated habitat; material: faeces | place: United Kingdom | collected 2010/2012 ...
AATTCTTTAAACTGATTAGTTTCAAAAGTATCACCATTATTTTTAGTTATTGATAGTGATGTATTTGAAATCTTGTATAAGTTTTTCTCTAAATTACTTGTCGATTTTGTTATATTCAAACATGAATATAAACAAGAGAGAACTACTGTTAAAATAATAAATACTATAATTGTTCTATTTCTTTTTCTTAAAACATATGCTATAGCATTTTTTAGCATTTCATCAACCTCCTATCTTCAGATTCTTTACTTAAAAATGTAGACAGCCTAAATAATTATATTATTTTTTTTTAATGTTTGTCAATTACTCTAGCAAATTTTTCTATCGAAATCGAAAAAAAATCTATTGTTTTCAGAAAAAATATGATCATTACATTTTAAATCATCTCTTAAACTTTGATCATAATCAATATGTATATACTTATTTTCTAGTTCATACTTAGAATCAGTTAACAAATTATAAAAGAACTTTTCTAAGAATGAAATATTCTAAAAAATATTACTATAAAATCTTTTATAGTTAGCTCTTACTAATAAGTTTCTAAAATACCATGAATTTTTAGCAAACACATAATCATTAATGTCAAAACCAAGTGTTTTTAAATACTTAATAATAAATACTGCAGTTGTTCAGTATTACCATTACAAAAAGATGAACTTGCCATATATTAGATGTAAAACGAGATAAATGTTTAATCAATTCCTCTAAAGATAAATCATTGTATGAAAAGTTTTCTTCTTGAAAAAAATCATATTGTAACGAGTCCATAATAGTTTTATATGATGCATAAACTGTATCATCTTTTAATACCCATTCTTCTTTTTCTATATTAATTTGCACTTTGAAAAACATAAAAAAAGAACCAATAATTAAATTGATTCAATTTCTATTATAAAATTAAACTCTTAAAGTAATACCATCGCAAGAGTAAGTATTATCATTGATACAATTCCAATAGTAAGAACAACTTTAAGTGACCATTTAAACCAAGTAGAATACTCCACTCCCGCTAAAGCAAGACCACCCATTATAGCACCACAAGTTGGAGTAATCAAATTAACAAGTCCATTTGATGCTACAATGCTCATAATAGTAGCCTCAACACTATAACCAAGTGTATTAGCAAGAGAACCCATAATTGGTGTACTAAGTGTTGCAAGACCTGATGAAGATGGTACAAGTATTGATAACACAATATGAAGCAAATAACTAAGTGGTGCAAAAAGTCCTGCCGAAACATTCTTTAAAGCATCAGCGGCATTATAAATAATATAATTATCCAAATGAGTAACACCCATAAGAATTGATACACCACGAGCAACTGCAATAATAAGTACTACACTCATCATATCAGCAGCACCAGAAACAAAAGTACTAGCAGTTTCTTTTTCACCCATTCTATTTACTATAGCAATAATAATAGTCATAATAAAGAACCACATTGAACTTTCATTAAAATACCACTTACCAAGAGGTGAACCAGATAATATTCCAGTCTTACTAAACAATGTTATACCAAAATCTTCCCAAGGAATAAACCCTATAATCATAACTACAAAAGTAAGAGCAAAAAGTATCAATGTAAACTTTTGTTTTGAAGATAATTTTACTTCTTTCTTTTCCTTAGCAGTCTCTTCCTTACCATATCTTTCTTCCATTATCTTTTGTTCTTGTAATGACAAGAAAGTAGAACCTTTATCTTTCTTAACCTTCTTAGCATAATTCATAACAAACATAATTGATATGAAAAGTGATGTTAACCATAAAAACACTCCGATTAATATAATAGCACCCTGATTAGCAACAATACCATTAGGTAACGAATCCACTGCTACTCCGACTGCAAACGGATTAATTGTAGAACCAAGTACCCCAGATCCAGCACCAAGTAACACAATTGCTGAAGCAACAATAGTATCCATTCCCGCTACTACCATAGTGGCAGCAAGAAGTGCATAAAAACCAACTGTTTCTTCAAGCATTCCATATGTAGTTCCTCCAACAGAGAAGATAAACATAAGAATTGGAATAAGTAGAAGTTCCTTCCCTTTTAATTTTTTAACCAAAACCTTAATCCCAGTTTCTAAAGCACCAGTCTTTGAAACTATTGCTAAGAAACCTCCTAGTATAAAGATGAATATTCCAACTTCAATTGCATCTTTAAAACCTAGAACTGGCGACATCAACACATCTGATAATTTTGCAGGAACTACACCACTACCATTATTTAATACGTTTCCACTAAAAGTTGCAACAGGTAAAAAATGAGTTAATATCGCAAGAGCAATAATAAGAATAAATAAAATGGAAAAAGATGTAAGCATAAACTTTTTATTTTTTTCTTTTACTTTCTTCTTATTATTTTTACTAGTATCACTAGCCATTTTCTTTTCCTCCTTTTATTTTTTATTTTATTAAAGTACCAGTCTTACCCTCTAAGGCATCTTTAGCACTTAATAATGAAGTAATAATTGCTTGTTTATTTGTTTCTTTTACAAAACTAACACAAGCCTTTATCTTAGGAAGCATACTACCCTTAGCAAATTCTCCATCATCTATATATTTTAAAGCATCATCTACATAAAGAGTATCAAGTCCTATTTCATTATCTTTATTATAATTTAAACAAACCTTTTCTACATTAGTTAAAATAAGTAACATATCAAAATCAATAAGCCTTGCAAGTAAACTACTAGATAAATCTTTATCTATAACAGCATCAACTCCGGTAAGGATTCCATTATCATTTACAACAGGAATACCCCCTCCACCAACTGCAATTACTATATTACCAGCATTAATCAAACTATTTATTGATTCCTTTTCTACTATATCAATAGGTTCAGGAGAAGCAACAACCCTTCTATAACCACGTCCCGCATCTTCTTTATAAATATAATTATTTTCTAAACTAAGTCTTTCGCTTTCTTCTTTGGTATAGAAATTACCAATCGGTTTAGTAGGTTCTAAAAAAGCATTATCATTCTTATCAACAATAACCTGTGTAATAACACTAACACAATTCTTATTAATAGATCTTTTCTTTAACTCATTAGTAATAGATTGTTGCAAATGATAACCAATATACCCTTCACTCATAGCATTACACTCTGCAAAAGGCATACTAAATCCTAAAGAATTATTATTATCAAAAGCTAAATTAATCATTCCTACTTGAGGTCCATTTCCATGAGTAATAACAATCTCATTACCCATTTCTACTAAAGAAACAATAATTGAAGACACACTCTTAACAAGTTCTAATTGTTCACTTGGGTTTTTTCCTAAAGCGTTGCCTCCAAGTGCAATAAGTATTTTACTCATCTTTCAAAGTTGCATACATAACTGCTTTAATAGTATGCATCCTATTCTCTGCCTCAAGAAAAACCTTTGAGTAAGAACTTTCAAACACTTCATCACTAACTTCCATTTCTTTAACACCAAATTTTTCAAAAATATCTTTTCCAATTTTAGTATCAGTATTATGAAATGAAGGTAAGCAATGTAAGAATATTACATTAGAACTTGCTTGTTTAATCTTTTCCATATTAACTTGATAAGGCATCAAATCATTAATTCTTTCTATCCATAAAGAATCATCCTCACCCATTGATACCCACACATCAGTATACATAATATTACAATCTTTAACTCCGACAGAAACATCTTCAGTAAGTGTAATCTTGCAATTATTAGCTTTAGCAATTTCAGCACATTTTAACACTAACTCTTCACTAGGAAAATACTTTTTAGGACAACATGCTGTATAATTAACACCAAGTTTAGCACAAATAACCATTAAAGAATTACCCATATTATACCTAGCATCACCAAAATAAGTAAAATTAAGCCCCTTTATATAACCAAAATGTTCCTTTATAGTAAGAAAATCTGCAAGTACTTGAGTAGGATGTGCTTCATTAGTAAGACCATTATAAACAGGAACACTTGAATACTTAGCAAGCTCTTCCACTATATCTTGACCAAAGCCACGATACTCAATACCATCATATATAGAAGACAATACTCTAGCAGTATCTGCAATTGTTTCTTTTTTACCAATTTGTGAACCAGTTGGTCCAAGATAAGTAGAACCCATTCCAAGATCACTACAAGCAACTTCAAAAGAGCATCTAGTTCTAGTAGAGTCTTTTTCAAATATTAAAGCAATATTCTTTCCATTTAACTCTTTGTGAAGTACACCATTTTTCTTCTTATTTTTAAACTCAAGAGCAAGATCAATAAGATATAAAATCTCTTCAGTAGAATAATCAAGTATTTTTAAAAAATCTCTTCCTTTTAAATTCATCTTAATCCTCCCTAACAAGAGGCATACTCATACAACGAGGACCTCCTCTTCCACGTGAAAGTTCTGCACCATGCATTTCAAGTACTTTAAGACCATTATCTCTTAATACTTGATTAGTAATATTATTTCTATCATAAACAACCACTACTCCTGGTGCAATACAAAGCGTATTAGACCCATCATTCCATTGTTCTCTTTCTGCCGCAATAGGATCTCCTCCAGCACAAGGTATTAATGTAATATCTATTCCAAGGTATTCTTCTAATATTTTTTCTAAAGAACCTTCTTTTAAAACAACATTAATTCTATCATCATTCTTAGTAATTTCATAAACACTTAAAGTATCCATAATACCAGGATGATATGTAAACTTATCATAATCTATTTGAGTAAACACTGTATCAAGATGCATAAATGCTCTAGAATTAGGAATATCAAAAGCAAGCACAGTATCAATCAAACAATCAGGATCACTAAATAAATTCTTACTCAATTCTTCAATAGCATTAGCACTAGTTCTTTGTGATATACCAACTGCTAAAGTATGAGAATTAAGGTTTAATACATCTCCACCTTCAATATGAAACTCATTATATCTATCATAATATTTATCAACTTTATCTTTAAAATCCGGATGATAATTAAATATATACTCTGCATAAATAGTTTCCCTATTTCTAGTAACAGAATACATTTTATTTAAACAAACTCCATTACCAATACTAGCAAAAGGATCTCTTGTAAAATATAAATTAGGCATTGGATCACATACAAATAAACTATCAGGTTCAATCATATCAACTAAAGAAGTACCAAGAACAGCTTCTTCTCTAACAATATCATCTATTTTAATACCTTCCATAGTCTTTAAAACAAGTTCTTTAGTATCAGTAATACCAAGTAAATACTCATAAACTAAACTACGATACTTCGGAGTCCTAACTCCTGCTTCATAAATAAATTGTCTAATAAAAGTATCCTTAATATCATAACTAATATTAAGTACATCAGTCATTAAATCTTCAAGATAAACTACTTCTACTCCATTATCTCTAAGTATATTAGCAAACTCATCATGTTCCTTTTGAGCAACTTCAAGATATGGAATATCATCAAACAAAAGTCTTTCCAAAGTATCAGGTGTTAAATTAAGTAATTCCTTACCTGGTCTATGTAATAAGACTTTTTTAAGTGGTTTAATTTCACTCTTTACATTAATTGCATTCATAATTTCCTCCCTATTATTACAATAAAATTATATCAAACAAAACAATTATAGTAAAGAAAAAAAGATTAATTGACATCAATCTTATTAAAATATTTCTTACACTCCTCAGTAACAATTCTCCCACGAGAAGTTCTTTTTATATAACCAATTTGTATTAAATAAGGTTCATACATGTCCTCAATTGTAGAAACTTCTTCTCCAATCGCAGTAGCTAAAGAATCAATTCCAACTGGACCACCATTAAACTTATTAATTATAGTAATAAGAATTTCTTTATCAGTTTCATCAAGTCCCTTAGCATCAATCTTTAATCTATTAAGTGCTTTATTAGTAACATCAACATCAATATAATCCATACCATCAACTAAAGCAAAATCCCTAACTCTTTTAAATAAGTTATTAGCAATTCTTGGAGTACCTCTACTACGAGTCGCAAGAACATAAGCCGCATCATCAGTAATAACCATATCAAGCACTTCACTAGTTCTCTTAACAATATCAGTAAGTTCTTCAACTGAATAATATTGAAGCTTATTAACTATCCCAAATCTATCACGAAGCGGAGAGGTAAGATCTCCTGCACGAGTAGTCGCACCAACTAAAGTAAACGGAGGTAAATCAATCTTAATATTTCTACTTTGTCCATCGCTACCAATAATTATGTCAAGAGTAAAATCCTCCATTGCAGGATAAAGTATTTCTTCAATAAATCTTGGCATTCTATGTATTTCATCAATAAATAAAACATCCCCTGGTTCCAAAGTAGAAAGGATTGCTGCAAGATCTCCACTTTTCTCAATCGAAGGACCAGAAGCAGTCTTAATATTAACACCTAACTCATTAGCGATAATATACGCCATAGTAGTCTTACCAAGTCCTGGAGGACCATATAAAAGTACATGATCAAGGGCTTCCCCTCTCATTTTAGCAGCCTCAATAAATACTTTCATATTTTCCTTTACTTCAGATTGACCAATATAATCATCAATAAGCTTAGGTCTTATACTCTTTTCAAAATCATCCATAAAACTACCTCCTTAACTTTTTAGCAACACTATCAAGATCAATCTTCTTAACCTTTTCTAAATAACAACTTCCACAAAGAGGAACATATAAAATATTAAACGCTCCATCAATAACTACTTCCTCTCCATCAGTAACAAAACTATCACCAACTTTTCTACCAACATATCTAGCAATCTTGCCACAAGAGCATAAAGTAGTAAGTTCTTCTAAAACATCCGCAATTTCAAGAAGTCTTTTACTACCCGCAAAAGATTCCATCTTAAAATTAATACGAAGTCCATAACATATTACAGGTATATCACAAGCCTTAGATATTAAAAATAACTCATCAACTTGATTAATAGATAAAAACTGTGCCTCATCAACTAGAATACAACTAATATCAGTAAGCTTATCCTTCAATATATCCAAAATATTATCAGAATACAAAACTAGATAATCAACCTTTCTCTCTAATCCCACTCTTGATGAAATACAATCTCCACCCTTATTATCAACCGCAGGTTTAATAACAAGAACCTTATAACCATTTTCCTCATAATTATGAGCAGTTCTTATCAAATCAATACTCTTACCAGAGTTCATAGTAGCATGTTTAAAATGCATCTTTGCCATAATATACCTCCTTATTTAAGCAATAGCTTTAAAGCTTCTTTTACTTGTTCCTCAATACACTTATCACTAGAAACCTTATTAATTATTCCCTTATAATCTTTTTCTTTATAACCAAGTCCTTTTAGTACTTCGATTAACTCTTCTTTAGTATCACAAACATCAGTACTAACGACACCAAGTTTACCCTTTAAATCAAGTATTATTTGCTTAGCAACACGTTCACCAATCTTAGGAAACTTAGTCAAATATAAAACATTTTCCCTTTCAATTGCATCCACTATTCCATTAATACTACCAGTAGCAAACATAGGAAGAGCAATCTTTGGACCAACTCCCTTAACACTTATAAGTTTTAAAAAAAGTTCTCTTTCCAAATCTGATTTAAAGCCGAATAAACTATGTTCATCCTCCTTAATTTGTTGATATAAAAATACTTTTATCTCTTCACCAATCACAAAAGAATAAGGATTAGCAACATATATTTTATAACCAATATTATTAACTTCTAAGGTAATATAAACAGACTCTTGCAAAGTCACTTTACCAATCATATAAGAATACATAATATACCTCCCAAAACATTATAATAAAAATTAAACAAAACTACAACCTCATAGGATTAAAATCAATCTCTACTTTAACACTCTTATCATTAAAATAATGTTCATTAATTTTAACCAAATCAGAAACAATCTTACTCTTATCTTTATACTTAAGTATTATTTGAAAATGATACTTATTATTAACCTTAAACATATTACACATCGAAGGCCCAAGTACAATACAACCATTATTCTTTTTCATAAAAGAACTAAGCTTAATACTAACTTTACTAGAAATATCATAATCATAAGAAATAACTCTAATCAAACATATATAAAAATATGGAGGATAACCAAGCTTATTCCTAATCTTCATTTCTTCATTATAAAAACCAATATAATCATTACTCTTAGTATATAAAATAGCATAATGATCAGGATTAAAAGTTTGAATTAATACAAGACCATGCTTATCACCACGACCACTTCTTCCTGATACTTGATTTAAAAGCTCAAAAGTATTTTCACTACTACTGTAATCAGGGAAATTAAGACTAATATCAGCATTAATAACCCCAACCAAAGTAACATTAGGAAAATCAAGACCCTTAGCAATCATCTGCGTACCAACCAAAATATTATAATCTCCTCTAGCAAACGATTCTATTATATTCTTATGAGAATTCTTTCCAGTAGTAGTATCAACATCCATTCTAACAATTTTAGCACCATTAATCAAAGGTTCAAGCTCCATAACAACCTTTTCAGTACCCATTCCCATATCTCTATATGGAATATGACAGTTTAAACACTCATCACTCTTTTTCTCAGCATAACCACAATAATGACACCTAAGCATATTAGAACTCTTATGATAAGTAAGAGATATATCACAATTTGGACACTTCTTAACCTCACCACAACTAGGACAACTAACTATTGAAGAATAACCCCTCTTATTAAGAAAAAGTATTACCTGTTCATTCTTATCTATCCTAGATTGAATCTCAGAAATAAGCCTTTCTGAAAAATATCCATTAGACTTTTTAAACTCCTTATTCATATCAATAATATCAACAGTAGGCATATTTAAATTATATCTATTCTTTAAAGTAAGCAGTTTATAAACACCCTTTTCTGCCCTAGCAAAACTCTCTAAAGAAGGAGTAGCAGATCCTAAAATCAAAGGACAATTATGATACTTAGCCCTCCATTTAGCTATATCAATAGCACTATATCTAGGATTATTATCCTGTTTATAAGTACTAGAATGTTCCTCATCAACAATAATAACCCCAATTTTAGAAAGTGGTGCAAAAATAGCACTTCTAGCACCAATAACTATATTAACCTTTCCCTCACGAATCTTACGATACTCATCATACTTCTCCCCATCAGAAAGCCCACTATGTAAAACAGCAATATTAGAAAAACAAGAAGTAAACCTTTTAATAATCTGAGGAGTAAGAGATATTTCAGGAACAAGCACAATAGCACACTTACCCTCATCTAAAACACGCTTTATAAGTTTCATATAAACATTAGTCTTACCACTACCAGTAACACCATAAAGTAAATAAGTATTATAACTATCAAGTAAAATACTAGATAAAACTTCTCTTTGTTCATCATTCAAACTAAAAGAAACCTTATCCACATCATCATGAACCAATCTATAAACTTCACGTTCCTCAACTTCAAGAATCCCTTTATTAATAAGAGTCTTAACACTACTCGAAGAAACCATATCTAAATTCTTTTTAAGTACAATAGGATCTTTAAGTAATATATCAATAATTTTTTGTTGAACGCCATTAAACTTATAACTAGATAAATCAACATCACTAAGTCTAATATATTTATCCTTCTTCAAAGAAACAGAACCCTTCTTCTTAGCTTTATAAGCAAGAGGCAACATACATTGATAAGCAGACATCAAACTACAAAGAGTCTCATCTTTTATATATTTACCAAGCAATAATAACTCCTCATTTAAAACAGGTTCATCATCAATAACTCTAATAATAGACTTAAGATCCATATTATCCAAAGGATCAGAATAAACTCTAAGAACAAATCCCTCTAAAACTTGTTTACCAAAAGGAACTTCTACTCTTACACCAACTTCAACAGGACTAGAAATCTTATAAGTAAAAGTCTTATCAATAAAAACATGAGAAAGTTCTACTAAAACATCTGCTACCATAATAACACCTCCAGTAATTTAAATATAGCAAAAATAAAAATCAAAGTCAAGCGAAAAAGTACATTTGTTTGTAAGAGAAAAGAAATTATTTTAAACTTAAAACAATTTCTTTTCTTTTTTCTTCATCAAGCGCTCTATAAATAACACCACAAGCATCAAAAAGTCTTTTAGAAGCAATAACCTCATCAGTAGCGCTATACTTATCTGATAAATACACAACCTCTTTAATACCAGATTGAATTATTTCCTTAGCACACTCATTACAAGGAAATAAATCAACATAAATCTTAGCATTAACAAAATCTTTACGATTACCCCTGTAATTAAGAATAGCATTCCTTTCAGCATGAACTACATATAAATACTTAGTTTCAAGAGGATGCCCTTCCCTATCCCATGGAAAAATATCATCATTAAACCCATTCGGAGTACCATTATAACCAATCGATAATATTCTATTATCATCACTAACTATACAAGCACCAACTTGAGTCGAAGGATCCTTACTTCTTTTAGCACTAAGCTTAGCAACAGCCATAAAATAAGTATCCCAATCTAAATAATCTAATCTCTTATTAGACATAATATCACCTCAAATATATTTTATAAAATAATAAACAAAAAGTAAACAAAAAGATTTCAATAGACAAACTTAACACACAAACAACTATTTGTTATTATTACTTTAGGAGCTATGTTAATTGTTGGTACTCCTCTGTTCTACTGCTCCTCAGGGAGCAAGTAAACAGGGGTGATGTCTATGAGTAAAGGATTTAATTATGTACAGTTTGATTGCATTATGTGTAGTTTTATTGTTACTAATTTTGTCAACAAAACATAAAGGATAAAGAAAAGTACCAACTCATCATGAGCAGGTACTCTTTTCATAAACAACAACATAGAACAGAGAGTACTAACAGCCAAATTAGCATATTTCTTTTTTAGTATATTCTTTTTTATATACTAAATGTGTTCCTTAAGTAAATTATATCAATATTTTTATTAAAAATACAATACTAATTCCATAACTTTTCAGGATATACCCCATCCTTTATCTTACTTTCTATTCCCTTCACTACATCATCTTTATCTTCTTTATAAGTAACACCATAAGTTCTTTCATCAGTTGAATAAACCTTTACTTTACAATCTCCTCTTTTAATACAATTAAAAACTACACTAGGTAAAAAGAACTCATCAGAAGATAAATCACTATTATCAAGAAAATCTTTAAAATCACTTACTATATAATTAATAAAATTACTCTTAAAGCCAAATAAATTCATAGACACCAAAGTATCCTTATCAATAACAGAAGCATCTCCAGTTATCATACTAGTCTTATGAATCTTATCATCAATTACCTCAATAACAGACTCATCAATACCCTTCAAGTACCCATCTTCTACTTTACAAACACCTCTTTTAACACTACCATTTAAAGTAATAGTATTACACACCTTATAAGCAACCATTACATATTCATTATAAGAAGCATCATCAAGTGCCTCACTAAGTACTCTAAATGCATCATATCCATAAAAATCATCAGCATTTATAACAGCAAAATCACTATCAATCAAATCTCTAGCAGAATATATAGCATGAGCAGTACCAAGAGGTTTAACCCTATCACTAGGAATACTATATCCCTCTAAAACATCATCAAGCTTTTGAAAAGCATACTCTACCTTAATATATTTAGATACTCTATCCCCAATCTTTTCTTTAAATAACTCATAATTTTCTTCTTTTATTATGAACACTACTTTATCAAACCCTACTCTTTTAGCATCATAAATAGAATAATCAGTAATAAGTTCACCATTCGGACCAAAACTCTCTATTTGTTTTAACCCTCCATATCTTGACCCCATTCCTGCAGCCATAATAACAAGTGTTTTTTTCATTTAACCCACCTTCCTAATACTCTTATGATTCTTAAGTAACTTTTTAATACCTATACCATTCTTAAATGCTACAGTTATTATTGTCTTAGAAACCTCAATAACAACACCTACACCATAAGTATCATGTTCTATTTTATCCCCATAAGTATACTCTTGATCACTATCATACATCTTATTTTCTTTCTTAACAACTTTTACTTCTTCTTTATTATCAAGTTCTAATAAATCACTATCTATCTCATTAATAAATCTACTCTTAATACCAATTTGATCCATACCATATATTCTTCTTTGTTTTGCCCAAGTAATATAAAGCTTCTTTTTAGCACGAGTAACCGCTACATACATAAGTCTTCTTTCTTCTTCCTGTTCCTCTTTAGAAAAAGAATTCTTATGAGGAAACAATCCTTCCTCCATACCCACTAAAAAGACATAATCAAATTCTAACCCTTTAACAGAATGAACAGTCATTAAAGTAACCCTATTTGGATCATCTCTATATTCTTCAATATCACTAACAAGACTTACTTCAAGTAAAAAGTCTTCTAATGATATTATACCACTTTGTTCTTCAAAAGTCTTAGTAACAGACTTAAACTCTTCCAAGTTTTCAAGTCTTATATCAGCTTCTAAAGATTTTTCTTCCTTTAAAGAAGCCCTAAGTCCACTTTTTTCTAAAACAAGTTCAACAAAATCAGTAAGAGAAAGTTCATCTTTTGATTTACTAAGCTCTAAAATCATATTCTTAAACTCTAATTCCTTTGAAGAACTAATTGCATCAAACAAACTACAATTATTTAAACTAGCTTTCTCTTCCAAATTAGCAATACTCTTAAGCCCTATACCCCTTTTTGGAGTATTAATAATCCTAAGCAAACTAATATCATCATTATGATTATGAATAAGTCTAAGATAAGCAAGTAAATCTTTTATTTCTTTTCTACTATAAAAGTAAAAAGAACCCACTATTCTAAAAGGAAGATTAGCCTTCAATAACTCTGATTCAAATACACGAGATTGAGCATTAGTCCTATAAAGAATAACTATATCACTATAAGGAATATCATTCTTAACAAGCTCCTTTATCTTCCTAATACAATAAAATACTTCATCAGTCTCATCAAAAGCCTTATAAACACTTATCTTATCACCAACACAATTATCACTCCATAGATTCTTATCCTTTCTTTTCTCATTATTCTTAATAATACAATTCGCAGCACTAAGTATATTTTTAGTAGATCTATAATTTTGCTCTAACATAATTGTCTTACATAAAGGATAATCCTTCTCAAAATTAAGTATATTTCTATAATCAGCATTTCTAAATGAATAAATAGATTGATCATTATCTCCAATTGCACATATATTCTTATACTTTGCACTTATCATCTTAGAAAGTATATATTGAGCTCTATTGGTATCTTGATACTCATCTATTAAAATATATTTATACTTTTCTTGATAATACTCTAAAACATCCTTATTTTCATTAAATAACTTAATAGGTAAAATAAGCAAATCATCAAAATCAACAGAATTATTCTTAAACAAAGTATCTTGATATTTTTTATATACTTTATATACAACATCATCTTCTTCTGAACAAACAAACTTCTTATATTCATCAGGCATAATAAACTCACTCTTATTACTAGAAATCTTATTTCTAATCATATAAGGACTAATTCTTTTAGGATCTATATTATAATCTTTCATTATCTTTTTAACCAAAGTAAGAGAATCATCACTATCAAGTATTACAAAATTCTTATCATACCCCAATCTCTCATAATTAGAACGAAGTATACGAACTCCAAAAGAATGAAAAGTACAAGCAAGTAAATTAGTATTAGGAATAAGTCTATTAATTCTTTCCTTCATCTCACTAGCAGCCTTATTAGTAAATGTAATAGCAAGTATTTCATCAGGCCTAATGCCATACTCTTTTATTAAATAAGCAATTCTAGTAGTAAGAACCTTAGTCTTTCCAGATCCTGCTCCCGCAAGAATAAGAAGAGGCCCATCCTTATGTTTAACTGCTTCAATTTGCATCTCATTTAAATTATCTAGCATACTATCACCACAAACATTATACTATCTAAAAAAAAGAAAAGCAAATTATTCGACAAAAAAACACATCACAATGATGTGTCAAACTATTTTTCTAATTTCTTTTCAACTTGCTTAGTAACTTTTAAAGCATACTTTCTTAAATCATCAACCTTTTCCATAACAACTGGAGTAGCTTTATCCTTAGCAAGTTTAGCAAGATCTTCAATCTTATCACTAACTTGTTTTAATTTTTCTTGTGCAACTTCTTTTACTTTTTCCTTGTCCAAATCTTCTAAATCTTCTTTTATTTCATCAATCTTTTCTTCAATAACAAGTTTTACATCTTCTGCATCAAGTTCCTTAACTTCTTTTACTAAATCATCTAACTTTTCTTTAAGTTTCTTTCTAGTAACTTCTCCTTTTTCAGGTGCAAATAAAACACCTAATCCTGCTCCTAAACCAATCCCTGCAATTAAACCAAATAATCCTTTTTTAGCCATATTATCTCTCCTTTTTTCCAAATAATTTTTCTACTATTAAAACTAATCTATTAAATACTACATCACTAAATGCTGAAAGTCCATCAGTAACAGTATCAATCAAAGAAAACACTCCACTAACACTATTAAGCTTCTTTTCAACATCTGTTAATATTATATTAACTTTATCAGTAGTATATAACAACTTTATTGAAACTACTATTAAAAATACAACAAGTACACAACAAAGTACTAATAGTACTGACAACAACACTTGATTAAAATCAGTCATTCTATCACTCCTTACTATCGTACATCATGTCAATTAAATCATAAAGATTCTTTTCTTCTGCTTCATCATCTATTTTCTTTTTGCTCTTCTTACTCTTAGTTTCTTCTTCAATTAATTTATCTTCTTTAATTTCTTCATCAACCATTTCAGTAAGCTCTTTATTCTTTTTACTTCTAGTCATTTTTTGTTTTTCTTTTTCTTTATCAGCATCTTTATAATCTATATTATATTCTAACCCTAAATCCTGATAATATTCTTCTGCATCTCCAATAGTTACTTTATCTACACCAACAACATCATCCTTCATTTCAAAAAACAAATCAGTTGAAGTATCCTCTTTAATAGGATCCTCAGTAACTTTAACCTCTTCCTTTACACCATAAGCTTTTTGTCTTATTGCATCAAAATTAACTTCTTGTCTTTCTTCTTTAAATAAACTCTCTAAAGACTTCGAAGGAACTTCTTGACGTTCTAAATCTTCTTTATGTAAAAGACCATATACTGGAGATATAACTGGGGAAGGCTTAAACTTTTCTTTAGTCTTCTCATCCCTTAATCCATAACCACCATACAAAGGCTTAGACTCTTCCTTCTTTTTAACAGGTTCTTCATAAACAACATCCGAAGAAACAAAATCTTCTTCATCAAATATAATAGGTTTTTTAGTATCAACCTTAGGAACAAACTCTTCAAAAGTAGTAACAGTCTTCTCCTCAACTGTATCATTCAAAGAAGTATTCGTAGTCCTTTCAACATCAATCTTCTTAACAAGTTGTTCCCCTTCTAACTCATCCTCTTCTTCATCCATAATTGCTTTCTTAATCTTATCAATTAATTTCATAATCACACCTCTATTCTTTTGGTTTAATCTCTATCTTATCCTCATCCGGTGCCTTACCATCATCTTCATAAGTACCATACTCTTCTTCATACTCCAAGAAATTATCTGTATTAACCGAAGGACCTAAAAGCTCAAACTTTTCTTCATTATAATCTATACTATTACCAAGCAATGTTTCAATAACACTATCATTATAAGAAATACTATTAAGAACCACTAAAGACCTAGAAATAGCATTCTTTATATCACTAGAAATAACTTCTATCTTAGCATAATTATACATCACTTCAATAAAATATTCACTATTATGCTTAGTCACTAACACATACCCATTATTAAGTATTTCACTATAAATAGCATCACTATCATCATTTACTTTATAACTATTAGAAACTTTATTATAATAACCAACTAAATCAACATATAAATAATACTTATCACCAAAAGAATATAAAACATTATTACCATTCACATCATTAAGTAAACTCATATCCTTAGGAAGATATATTTTATATCCCTTTAAAGCAGTATTAGCTTTAGCCTTTTTTTCTAAAGAATAACTAACAACATCATTATAAGATAAATTATTGATACTACTGCATCCACACACTAACAAAAGTAGCATTATGACCCCTATCAAATATTTTCTCATAAACACCTCTTATTTATTATAACAAATATTATATAGAAATTACTAGTTTTTTGTCGCTTTTAACATAAAAATTTTACATCCTTTACTAGCAAACTTCTTTTCATATTCTGTTTCTATATTATCATTTTTTAAACAATTATGCAAATCTAACGATAACTCTTCAATAACATAACCATAATTACTAAGAGAAACTATAGAAAAAGCAAATAAAGATTCATTATCAGTCTTTTGTATAATAGTCTTAACAGATTTAAATATCAAATCATACTTACGCAAAAACTCTACACTAGTAAGCCTTCTTTTAGCATGCCTACTCTTAGGCCACGGATCAGAAAAATTAAGATATAAAACATCAATCTCATTAGAAAAAATATCCTCTATCTTATTAGCATCATAATTAATAAGTCTAAGATTAGGAATAAACTCCTCAAGTGATCTAACCCCAATAGCTAAAACAGAATCAATCCTTTCTACTCCAATAAAATTAATATCAGGATATCTAAGAGCATTCTCTATAATAAAATTACACTTCCCTGGACCAATCTCTAAATGAATAGGATTATCATTTCCAAAACATTCACTCCATCTTCCCTTATAATCTAAAGGATTATCTATAACACAAGAATTATTTTTAAGTATTTCTTTTTTATTTTTAACATTTCTAATACGCATAAAATCAACTCCATATAAATATTATACTACACGATTATCACAAAATAAATACTTGCATAAAATATTGTAAAAGGAGGAATATTATGAATCAAATGCCATTCATGCCAAACATGCCTATGATGAGCAATCCTTATCAAAACATGATACCAAATCAAGATAATAGTTTTATTGAACAAAGACTACAAACTCTTGAACAAAAAGTTCAAAATCTAGAAAATAACATCAAACAATTAGAAAAAAAACTAAATAATACAAAAGAAAGTGACTACTTTAAATATCAAAGTAGTATGCATATGATGTAATGAACATAAAAAATAATTCAAAAAATATAAAGAAAAATGATATATTTATATGCACTCATGATGAATATGAAGATAGACATAAATACATAGATCAAGCAATAGAAAAAGGTGCAAAAGCTATTATAACAGATAAAAATATTAAAAATAAAAAAGTACCAATCATAAAAGTAGAAAACACTAATAAAACACTATATCAAATATACAATGATTACTATAATGATCCATTAAAAAACATAAACACAATAGCAATAACAGGAACAGATGGTAAAACAAGCACTGCTTTAATAATCAAAAACCTACTAGATAATTACACAAAAACAGCATACATGGGAACAAATGGATTTATATATAAAGATAACCATATAAAAATGAATAACACTACACCAGAAATAAAAGAAATACTAAAAAATGCCAAAATATTAAAAGATAATCAAATAAATAACTTAGTAATGGAAGCATCAAGTGAAGCCCTATTACATAATAGATGTGAAGGACTTCTATTTGATAGAGCAATACTTACAAACATAACCGGAGATCACCTAAATGCCCATAAAAACTTTCAAAACTATCTAGAATCAAAACTAAAACTATTTACAAAACTAAAAGAAAATGGGATTGCTATAATAAATATTGATGATCAAAATAGTGATAAAGTAATAAAAATACTAAAACAAAACAATAAAAAATATATTACATACGCTAAAAATAAAAAAGCTGACTTTTATATAAAAGACATAAAAGAAGAAAACAATAAAACAACATATAAATTAATACACAATAAAAAAGAATACAAAGTAACAAGTTCATTACTAGGTATTTATAACACTTATAACTTAACCGCTGCAATAGCTACTCTAACAACATATAACTATAAAATAAATGATATAATTAATAATATCTATAATATAAAAGAAATACCAGGTAGAACAAATATTATGTATGATAAAAAATACAAAGTAATATTAGACTATGCTCACACTATAAATGCCACAAAAAATATATTAGACTATGCAAATAAAATTAAAAAAACAAGAATCATCACAGTAGTAGGATGCGCCGGAGGAAGAGAACATGAAAAAAGACCAATACTTGGTAAAATAATAACTACTCTATCAGACTATGTAATATTTACAACAGATGATCCAAGATATGAAAAAGTAACAGATATTATAAAAGACATAACCAAAAACGTAGAAAAAAATAACTATAAAACAATTATAAATAGAAAAAAAGCAATAAAATATGCCATAAAAAGTGCCAAAGAAAATGACATAATACTAGTACTAGGTAAAGGAATAGATAATTACATGGCAATAAAAAATAAGTATAAAAAATACTGCGATAAAGATGTTATTGAAAAGATACTGAAGAAGAAATAATCTTCTTTTTATTATGAAAAAATAGATATGATAAAAAAAGACAAATATTTCTATTTGTCAATACATCAAACAAGATTATCTACTTGTGTATTTTTGTGTGATTTTTCCACCAAGTTCATTAATTGAAAAATTAGTACAAGCATTAATTATTTCTTCATCTGTATATCCACGTTTCATTAATTCATTATAATATATTTGTTTTAAAACATTTAATTGTTCATCAACAGACATATTACCTACCTTTTCATTTAAAGGCACATCTTCGCCAAAAGAATTAACAAAACATACACGTGATTCTAAATCTGCAGTATCTGCAATAAAGCAAGATGGATGTTGTTGTAATTTATTTTCAACAACTTTCTTACTATAATCAGTCTGTAATAAAACAGAATCATATTCATTGCATTCAGAATAATGCTCAATAAAATCTCTAAAAGCCTCTTTCTTTAAATCTTCAGCACAAATACAATAATTAATAAAATCAAGATCTTGTTTTTGTTCTTCAGTTAAAGCATCAATATCAATTTCTTCTAAACCATTTTGATTGATTTTTTTAGGAAATGCATTAAAATTAAAAGCACTCCTAGATAATTTTTCATACTCATTACTAATCAGTTTCTCCAAATTTTCTTTTTCATTCATAAAAATATTCCTCCCTTATACTTTCATTATATATATATATATAAAATCAAGCTTTTTTAATAAAAAATGTAAACTAATTGTAAATAAAAAAAATAGATATTTTTCAATCTACTTCTTATTGATTATCACATATATTTACTGAATTGTGTATTATTGATTCAACAAAATTAAAATGTCCATTTTTTAAAATATATAAATAAGCATAAACAGCCTCTAAAAAATCTTTTTCATCAACCACATTCTTCTTTAAATCATCAATTTCTTTATTATATAAAATATTAAAGTCAGAACCATTTATTTCACATAGTCTTTTTTCAATTAGTATCATATAATTTAAATCATCTATTATTTGTTTTCTTTGTTCAGATAAGTTAAGTTGTACAAACTGATTCATAACCATATCAAGATTTTCCTTATTAAACTCGTAATTCATAAAACCTCCATAATACTACATGCCTCTTCCAAAAACTTCTGATGAAGTTACTTGATAATTAGTTGCTTGTAAATATTCATTTGTTTGTTGTGCTAAAAGTTCTCTCATCTTTTGAACTTCTGCTTCAAAAATTTTCTTTGCTTCTTCACTAGAACCATATACTGAAGCAACTGAAGAAGTATTTTCTTTCATAAAAGCTCCAACTCCAAAAAACTTTTCAACTTGTTGTTTATTTTCTTCAATTTGAACTTGAGCAATTTGACCATGAAGTGAATCGTGTTCAATCTGACTTGCACTCTTAGATAGTCCATCCATATTTCTATCATAATGAATATTTCCACTTCTATCTTGGATCTGAACATTACCATTTAAAATATCAGAATTTTTAGGATCGCTAAATACTTCTACACTTCCAGGTAAATCAGCGCAAACAGAATCATAATATTTTTCATTAACAACACCTCTAGAAACCGGTAGAACTTCTATTTCTTTTTCTTTAGCATCAGATATTAATTTATTTAAACAAATTTCCATTTGTTGTGCTCTACTCATTGCACCATCTAAAGCAACATCATGAGAGATTCCCATCATTATAACTGATACTGTACAATTAGGATTAAGTTTTCTCATTTCTTCCGCCAATTTTAATTTCCCCTCTGGATGTCGTAATGTCGATTCAATAGCCATATTATAGCCATTTGCAAATAATTGTGCAGTATACTCATCAGCTACTGCATCTGCAAATCCTTGAGTAAAAGCTACTAAATCACTTGACATAAGTTCAGTTTTATTTGGAAAATCTTTATCTTTATAATAATTAAAGATAGTTTTTTTAATATCATTAATCTTAGGATTCATAGTTCTATATGCATCCATTTCTACATTCACTACTCCAAGATTAGATTCCATTTCAGAAATTCTATTCATTGCAGAACTTTTTCCAGAGCCTGGTTGCCCACCAACAAAATATATATGAGGAGCAGTAGAGGGTTTAGCTTTATCTTTTGCTTCATCCATAAGTAAATCGATATTACTATTAATATCTATTTCACTAAAACTAGAAAGATGAATAACCAAGTCTCTATCATAGCCCTTATTTATAAGTGCTTGTAATCTTTCATCCATTATTTAATACCTCTCTATATCGTTTTTTTTCTTCCATATCCAATTTCTGTTTGAAGTTGAGTTAATTCCTCACTTATATAATCTGCTTCTTGCTGTATATTTATATTTCTCTCTTGAGAACTTAAATCTTTATTCAAATATATTTTAGGTAAGTTATTTACCCTTTTCACTAAATTTCTAACTCTCAAATACAAAGGATTATTAACATCACTATTTAAATTATTTGCTATAACATAAGGATATAACGTTTCATAAATTTGATCCTTAAAAAAATCTCTTAATCCTTCAACATTCATAATATTATTAAAATTATCATTCATTATTTTGCCTCCTTTAATATATTAATATCGTCAATATTAACTTCATAATCCTCACCACTGTTAAATACCATTCCAATCTTAACATTAGGTTTAGTTTTTATTCCATGAAAATCGCTTCCACCTGTAGTAATTAAATTGAATTTTAATGCTATTTTTTCATACCTTTTACAATCATCTAAAGAATGTAATGAATTATATATCTCAATTCCATCCAATCCTATATCAAGTAATCTAGGTAATATTTCTTCAAAGTTAATATCATATTGTTTCTCAACTTTTTTAGGATGAGCCCATATTGCTACTCCTCCAGATTTTTTTATAGCATTTATAACTATTTCAGCATCCATTCTATTTGAAATAGTAGTCTTTATATTCTCTAAATACTTTTCAAATGCCTCAGGAACACTTTGTACATATCCATATTTTATCATTAATTTAGCCAAATGTGTCTTCCCAGGAATATTAATAGATTCAATAACTTCATCCAAATCTTCCTTTTTAAAATAAAAATCATAATTTTTAAATAGTATATCTGCTAACTCATAAAATCTGTCTTTTCTTGCTTTTTTCAATTTATTTGCTATATCAAGAATATATGAACTATTTTCATCAATATTATATCCTAAAATATGCAATTTATATTTTTGATCCAATATAGAACTAAATTCAATACCTTTAATAAAATATAAACCATTTATATCAATATCTTGTATTTCTCTTAATGAATCAACAGTATCATGATCAGTAATAGAAAAAAATTTTATATTATTCTTTCTAACTTCAGAAATCAATTCATAAACGCTCAGTTCACCATCTGAATTATTGGTATGTAAATGCAAATCAAATATTTGTCTCATTTAAATTTTTCCTTTCTAACATATTAAAGCACTTATAAAAAATTAACCATAAATAATACTTTAATAAATACTCTACACTCTAAGTATAACAACACTTTCATATAAAATCAATAAGTTAACTAAAAAATGTAAACTAATTGTAAATAAAAAAATAGATATTTTTCAATCTATTTTCTCATCTTTATATTCAATCTCTACTCTACTAATAGAATTAAACCTTTTAGTAATCTTATCAGTAGTAGTATGAATATCATTAACATCTTTACTAACAGTCTCAATACTACGAGATAACTTATCCCATCTTTCTTTATATCTACCAAACTCTACTCCAAGTCTATTAAGCTCTTCATGAATAACTGAAGTATACTTATCTCTTTCGATATTTTTAATAATCATTTCAATAACAGTAAGAGTAGATATCAAAGTAGTCGGAGAAGTAATCCACACCTTTCTCTTATAAGCATAATCAATTATATCTTGATGATAAGCATTAATCTCTGCAAAAATAGCTTCAGCAGGCAAAAACATAATAGCTTGATCACTAGTATAACCATCAATAATATACTTACTAGCAATAGCATCAATATGTTTTTTTACATCAACTTTAAATAATTTTTCATACCTAGCTCTCTCATCTTTAGATATATCCTTATCAACCATCATTCTATAATTTTCCAAAGGAAACTTAGAGTCAATCGCAATCGTACCAAGTGGTTGTGGTGCAAAAAGAATAGAATCTGCTATATAACCATTTGGCATTGTATACTGAAGTCTATAAATACTATCATTACCCTCTCCAAAAACAGAAGTAAGAATATGTTTTAAATTAACTTCTCCAAAAATACCACGCGTTTTCTTATCAGTTAAAATACTTTGTAATGAAACAATATCACTAGATAAAGTATCGATTTTCTTTTGTGCCTCATCTATTTTAGCAAGCCTTTCTAAAACAGAACTAAAAGTCTTATTAGTCTTTTCAAAATTAGCCTCAATTCTCTCATTAACTTTATCATTCATTGCAATAAGTCTTCTTTCTTGCCTATCACTAAGTTCATTAAAATCCTTATTCAAACTATCTTTTAATCCATTCATTTCTTTATTAATATTAAGTTCCAAAGAAGATAACTTATCAAATAAAACAATATCATTCTTTCCCTTAAATAAAGAAACTATAATAAGAATAACAATAAGAACTAAAAGTCCAATAATAATATAATTCATAACTATACCTCCAAATGAAATAATTTTTCTATAATCTTACAGATAATATATGAAACAATAAGTAAAACAAAAATCTTAATAAGTATAACTGGGTGCTTTATACTATCTATTAACCCTACTCCTACATAACCCCAAAAATATATTGCAGCAAGCTTACCAATAAAAAGTGCAAATAAATACTTTTTAAAATCAATATTAGAAAGACCTGCTGCTATATTAACCGCAAATGCTGGAGTAAATGGAATAGCTATTATAATAACCAAAGTAGATAACTTTATATTATCAAACTTAGAAACATAATATGACACATCCTTTTTCTTTAGAAGACTAACCCTATCTCTAATTAAATATCTAAATATAAAATAAGCCAGTAAACATCCACATATTGTAGCAATATATGAAATAATAAATCCAAAAAAACTACCAAAATTATACACGTTAATACCAATAAACACCGATAAAGGTATAATAGGAATAACCGACTCAAGAACAATAATAAGAAATCCACCAATTAATCCTACAGATGCAATATAATCAATTAAAGTTTGCAATATATCCAATATTTCCATATAATTATCTCCCATATAATTGTACCAATTTTATAAAAAAAAGTCATTAATATTTGTAAAAAATAAAAAGAAATAGATTATTCTACTTCTTTAGTTTTTCTACTTCCTCGATAGATAAATCAGTGCATCTAGAAATAATACTTATGTCAAGTCCTTCTTGAAGCATCTTTTTAGCAGTTTCTATAGCTTTTTCTAAAGAACCTTTTTGAAGTCCTTCCTTTAGTCCTTCTTCATGACCTAGTTCCCTAAACTCA
>ERZ857629.1612-NODE-1612-length-23908-cov-2.677441_pt1 | contig 23908 bp, 11 predicted proteins | sample MGYA00519700_ERZ857629 | MGnify/ENA primary metagenome ERZ857629 (study PRJEB31778, sample SAMEA3449351) | human gut metagenome | biome: human gut; feature: human-associated habitat; material: faeces | place: United Kingdom | collected 2010/2012 ...
AAGGCAAAGCCGACGAAGGCGATTCTCTTACCGTTTTACAAAAACTCGATGAACAGCAAATCAATTATTACGGTGTTAAAAAGGACGGAAAAACTCACTATTACGGTTTGCCTTCGTATATAGGCAACTACGGCATTATCTATAATATTGATCTTTTCAATAAAAAAGGGTATTATCTTGCAGCAAACAGAGATAACGGCGTTATTCTTGGCACAGGTATAAATAAAAACGCTACCAAGTCGAACGGTCCCGATGGTTTACCCGGAACCGAAGACGACGGTTTGCCCGCTACTTATGAAGAATTTTTCCTTCTTTGCGATGAAATTGCGAATAATAACGATACGCCCGTATGTTGGCCCGGTAAGTATAGACAACACCACCTCGAAAATCTTATGGACAGCCTTATTTCCGATTACGAAGGTGTTGAACAAATGTTAATCAACTATACTTTCGAAGGCGAAGCAAAAGACCTTGTCGTAATCGAAAACGGTAAAGTTAAAAGAAATGCTGACGGTACGCCCGTAACGGAAACAAAAAATATAACTACAACTAACGGTTATAACGTTGCTCGTCAAGCGGGTAAACTTTACGCTATGGAGTTTATCGATAAACTTATGTCCGACAAAAAATATTATAACGAAGGCGCGTTTACCGAGTCGTTTACTCATACCGACAACCAAGAGTTGTACCTTATGAACGGAACAGAATTAAGCGAAACCGACAAAAGTACGGCTATGCTTATAGACGGACCGTGGTGGATGGAAGAGTCCTCCGGCGTGTTCGACGAAATGGCTGAAGAAGATGAAAAGTATTCCGAAAAGAACCGTAATTTCGGATGGATGCCTCTGCCTAAGGCTACACAGGACAAAGTCGGTAAAGGCAACGTATTTTCCGATTATCTTAACGCGTTCGTATGTGTAAAATCCGGGCTTTCCGAAGGCGTTAAAAAAGCGGCTTTAGAATTCGTAAAATTCTCTTGTTCGGATAAAATGCTCAGAGACTTTACTCGCACGACCGGAGCGGTCAAAGGTTATAAATACGATATGACACCCGAAGATATGTCGAACCTTTCTCAGTTCTCGAAATCTTTGATTAAATCGGTAAAAAATTCCGACGTTATTTATAAATATTCGTCGAGTTCTTTCTATAATAAGAATTTAGCGTACCTTGCTTATGACGTCGTGTATACCGCAAACGTTAAAGGCAACACTTATAAAAATGCTATCGACGGAATAAGAGAAGGCGGAACGACGGGCGAGGGATATTTTAAGAGTGTTGTCGAGTATTTCTCGAAATACGAATTCTGGAACGCTTGAAAATCGAATTTATAGGCTTATAATTTTTACGCGTCGGCAGCGATATCCGACGCGTAAAAACTAAAACATAATCGGGGTAAAAATGCGAAAAATAAAGGTAAAGGCTTTCAGAAGCGCTAAAAGCATGTGGTTTTACGTAGGGTTTATGGCTCTACCGGTGCTGCAATTTTTCATTTTCTATATCTGCGTAAATTTCAATTCGTTTTTATTGGCGTTCAGAAATATAGTTTTAGACGGCGAAACCAAACGATACGTTTATTCATGGACGATTAAGAATTTCTTGAATTGGTTTTCCGACGTCAACGAATTTCAACTTTTGATGCAAACGCTGAAAATATCGTTGAAGTCGTATGTGATAATGCTGTTAATCGGGACGCCGCTCGGTTTGTTTTTTGCTTATTATATATTCAAAAAACTTCCCGGGTCAATGTTTTTCAGGTTTATGCTTTTTATGCCGTCGATCATAGCAAGTATAGTTCTGGTTACGATTTTTCGTTATTTTACCGACTATGTCGTGCCGTTAGCTCTAAAAACCATGAACATAACGCTTGAATCGACGCTGTTATCGGGTAAAACGACGCGTTACGCAACGGTTATGTTCTATAATTTGTTCGTAAGTTTCGGAACTTCGGTATTGCTCTATTCTAACAAAATGGCAAACATTTCGCCCGAAATCGTCGAGGCTGCCGAACTTGACGGCGTTAATGCTTTTCAGGAGTTTTTTCATATAGTTATGCCGCAAACGTTTTCGATTTTATCCGTGTTTTTGGTTACGGGGATAGCGGCGATATTTACGAACGAAATCAACAATTTTTCGTTTTTCAACTACAACTGGAAACCGGACACCGCAACTCTCGGCTTTTTGATGTATTACAGAACGCAAAAAGCTAAATCCGATATATCTCAGTATCCGCCGCTTGCTGCACTCGGTTTAATGATGTCGGCAATAGCGATTCCGTGCACTTTCTTGGCGCGTAAGCTTTTTGATAAGTTCGGTCCGAGCGAAGATTAATGGGGGAGCGAATAATGAAAAGAAAAAAATTAAAAAACAGATTGTCCCCTATAACGATAGTAATGCTGGTTGTGCTTATCCTTTATTGCGTTTTTCTGTTATCAATGCTTATATGGACAGTACTTTCTTCGTTAAAAAAACCGCTCGGTTTTAACAATAACATAATAGGGCTTCCCAAACCGTGGTATTTTGAAAACATACCTTACATTCTCGAACATGCCGAAATAATGAAAGAGCAGGGAGTCGTTCCGTTTTATGAAATAGTATGGAATTCCGTGATTTATTCGGTGGGGTGTGCATTGGTAAACACAACGGTTACTTGTATAGTTGCGTATCTGTGCGCAAGGTACGATTGCAAGTTTTCCAGGTTCATTTATTCGCTCGTTCTCGTTGTTATGGTTATCCCGGTCGTAGGAAACCAGACTTCGGAACTGCAAATGGCAATTAATTTGCGTCTGTATGATAAGATGCTTGGCATGCTCGTTATGCGAGCGACATTCCTCGGAATGTATTTTCTTGTATTCTACAATATGTTTAAATCCGTACCTATGGCTTTCAGCGAAGCCGCCGAAATAGACGGTGCGGGAGATTTTCAAATAATGGTTCAGATTTTCTTCCCTATTGTGGCAAATACTTATTTTACTGTTCTACTGATAAACTTTATAGGATACTGGAATAATTATCAAGTTCCTATGGTCTATGTTCCCAATCATCCTACGCTTGCCGAATATATGTTCCAGATTTCGACCTTTTCGAAATATCCGTTCAGTAAGGCACCCGTACAACTTTCGGCTTCATTGATATTGCTTATTCCGGCGGTGGTAATATTTGCGTGCATGCACAAGAGACTGCTCGGTAATATATCTATCGGCGGCGTGAAAGGTTAACAGGGCCGAAAACTACTAAAAAATTGGAGAAAATGATGAAAAATAAAAAAACACTGGTTGCATTTATTCTGTCTGTTGCGCTTTTCGTTTCGCTGGGCATGGTCGGTGCGATAAGCGTTTACGCTCAAACTGAAAAATGGAGCTCGGTAAATATAGAATCCGTTTATGCTTACGGCGACGAATTTACCGTTCCCGAACGCACTGTTACTGCGGTTGGAAAATCAGTGACCGCATTGACGACCGTTACCTATCCTAACGGCAAAATCACGAGTGAAAAATCTATAAAACTCAGTATTTGCGGCAACTACGTAATTAGATATTACGCCGAAATCGGCTCTAAGCAGTACGCTAAAGAAGAAAAATTTTCTGTAAAAGGCGTAGGCTACGAAACGAAGTCGGCTTTAAGCAGCGCGGCATACGGAAAATACACCGAATACGGCGCGAATTCCGAAGGGTTGTTGGTAAGGCTTGCGAATAAAGACGAACTTACTTTTACAAAACTTATCGACGTAAAAACGCTTTCGCAAACCAACGCGATAGCTAACTTTTTTATCACGCCCGACCGACAAGGCACCGCTGACTTTAATAAATTGATATTCAGACTTACCGATTCTTTAGACGACTCGATTTATCTCGATATAGAAATCAACCGCAGCCAATTTTCCGGCGCGGGACTTTATCTGTCGTGGGTAATGGCGGGCGGAAACGGTCAAGATATGGTTGGCGAAGAGTTGGGAAAAATGATTCACGTCAACGACAATATCGGTACGTCGATGGATGGTTCTTTCGTTGCGCAAGATAACTCAGGTTCATGGAGAGGTCCCGCGCATAATCACGAACCGGATAAATACATTATGCGTATTTATTTCGATTATAAAACGAAAACCGTTTACAATACAGCAAAAAAGGTTGCCGACCTTGACGATCCTGTGTACTATAAAGATTTGTGGAGCGGATTTGTCAGTGATAAAGCACGTCTTTCCGTTCGTGCCGGCGGCTATTTAAGCACGACCGCAAATTTCTGCATTACGAATATTTGCGGAATGACGGAAGACGAATTGAAAAACAACTCGTTTACCGATAACGCCCCGCCGACAATTACGGTTTTCGACGAAGAAGCCGTTATGCCTAAGGCTGAAACGGGGCGCGCTTACAAAATACCCGAAGCAATCGGATACGACGATTATGCCGGCGAATGTGAAACCGATGTAAACGTATATTACGGTTACTTTACTGAAACGCCGATTACAATAGGAGTATCGAACGGCTCGTTTACCCCCTACCGCGGCGGCGATTACGCAATAGTGTATTCAGCATGCGACGGTTTTGGCAATAGAGCCGAAAAGATTGTTTTCGTTGAAGCGGTCAATAAAGTCGACGATGTTAAAATCAATATTCCCGAAGGCGTATTGACCGAGATTAAGCTCGGAAATTATATGGAATTTCCCATACCCACGATTCAGGGTGGCAGCGGAAAAATCAGACTTGAAACCGTCCTCGTTTTCAATGGCGAGCGCACCGTTTGCGAAAAAGGTTTCAGACCTGAAGTTGCAGGTAAATACGTTATTGAATACCATGCGACCGATTATATCGGTAAGACCGACGTTGCTTCTTTTGAAGTTGAAGCAAAGGCGAACGAAACGGCATTGTTTTTAGAAGACGTTTCGTTACCGCCTGTTTATATTTCCGGCGGAAAGTATGAATTGCCGATTTTGTACGCAAACGATTATTCGAGCGGGCGACTCAAAAAAGTTACCTGCAAGGTAAAAGTTAAAGACGCAAACGGCGTTAAAATTTACGATTCCGGTGAACAGTTTATTCCCACAGTATCCCAAAACGGTGACAAAGCGGAAATAACTTATTTTGCCGGCGAAGCAGAATATCGATCTTTTTCAATCCCGGTCGTTATCGGTAAAGATGCGTCTTCGGTATTAATGTCCAACTATATTTGCGGTGACGATGTAACAGTCAGTGTCCGCGACGAAGGTGGGGCTTTGTATACTACCGGCTTAGCGGTAACACCAAAAACAAATAAAGCGAAATGGGTATTTGCAAATGCGCAGGTTGCGGAAGGAACGTCAGTTGCTTTGCAAACCATCAGCGGAAAATCGTCTTTTGACTCGCTTGGATTTACTTTCACCGACGCAAGCGACGGCAATTGCGCTATAACCGTAAAAGTCGATGTTAAGACGAAAAAATTAGAAATAACTCACGGTGCAGATAAGTTTTCGTTAGATGCTGCGATTAAAAGCGGCGGAAGAATACAAGTTTCGTTATCCGACGGTAAAGTCTTTATAGATTGCAACGACGGCGAATCGACAATCTCCGTTCCCGTTAAATTTTATGATAACGGCGAAAAGTTTAACGGATTCCCTTCTTCGAGAGTGTATCTCGGCGTATATACCGAGGGTGATCCGAACGGAATAAGGTATCTTGTTACTTCCGTTTGCGGAAACAACCTTTCTTACAGAAACAACGATTCGAATGCGCCTGCATTCGGTATTTCCGGCGATTACGGCGGAAAGTGGGAGTTAAATTCCGTTTACACTATAAGAAAAGGTGTGTGCGGCGACGTGTTTGCACCGTCATCCTACGCTACGTTAACGGTAACCGCGCCTGATGGAAGTATTGCGAAAGACGTAAATGGCAAAGAACTTAAATCGGTTTCGGCCGACGTCGAATACAAAATGGCCCTTTCTTCTTATGGAAAATATAGAATCGTTTACTCGATTAAAGAAGTCGATTGGCTCGATAATTCTAAAACTTTCAAAGTTACGGTAAGCGTTGTGGATGAAGACGCGCCTGTTATAAAGTTTACGAGCGACGGAACGAAAGAAGCGAACGTAGGCGATACGATAGTAATGCCGAATTATGAAGTTTCCGATAACGTTACGGCAGGAAACGAAATTAAAGTTTCGGTTTACGTCGTAAACGCTTACGGCAAACTTATACCGCTTAAAGACGGAGCAAATTCGATAAAATGTGAATTTAGCGGCACTTATACATTTATCGTTTGCGCAATGGACGGCGAGGGAAATACATCCACGCTCAAATGGTCCGTATACGTAAAATGAGGTAGGAAAAAGATGAAAAATAAATTTTTTGCAATTTTAATCGCATCTACGATTATGTTTTCGTGTACGTTAGGATTATCGGCTTGTAAGCCGAATTCGGGCGGCACGTCTGGCACGAAAAACAAAATTCCCGATGCCGTTTCGACGGTAGACGACGTTAATGCTCATATCGTTGAGGGTACGTTGCATGAAGTCAACGTCGACGATGAAAGACCTATAGGCTCGCTTGTCAACGGCTCGCAAGCTCAGTATACCGTCGTATCTCCCGAAAAATATACGAAGGCGGCAATGTTTATCGTTAAACATCTGTCCGGTGCGGTCGGCGTATCGTTCTCTTCGGAAGTTTCCGATAGTTGCAACTTAAATTCGGGCAAAATTATCGCTTTAGGCACTCAAGACGTAGCACAGAAAGTGAATGTGCCATCTGCCGATGAACTCGGAAATCAAGGATACTACATTAAAACGGTCGGCGACGACGTACTCATTCATTGTTTAAGCGAAAATGGCGCGCAACTTGCGGCAATTGCGTTTTTACGCGCGACGGTAGGCTACGATATGTTTTCGGAAGATTGCGTCGTTTACGAAAAAACGAGCGGAAACGTTCCTTCTATGGAAATTAAAGAACGCCCCGACTTCGAGTACAGATACAACGGTAACACGATAGGTGAAACCGCAAAATACGGGATGGGTTTCTTGTTGGCCGACGGTATGTTAAAAACCGAAATCGGAAACGTTCATAATCTTTGGGATTTTTTCTCTGAAGACGATCTTAAAAATCATAAAAAATGGTTTTCCGAAGACGCTGCAATGAAAGACGGTGCGGGTAATGCCGTCCGTTTAGGCCAACCTTGCTTTACCGCCCACGGCGATAAAGCAGAATATGCGGCGTTAATAGAGCATTTTTCGAATAAAGTTATAGAAAAATTGAAAGAAATGCCGGCTGTAAACTGTTTACGTATTTCTCAAAACGATACCGTTAACGGTAACCTTACTTTAAAGTGTGATTGCGTGGCTTGCACGGCAAGTTACGATTATTACGGAACGCTTGGCGGAGCAATGCTGTCTTTTACCAACGATGTTGCCGAAAAAGTATGCAAATATCTTGACGAGAATGAGCCGGAAAGGGAAGTAAACCTTGTATTGCTTGCCTACGGCAAAGCAATACAAGCGCCCGTTCAACGCAAAAACGGCAATTACGTTCTCGATGAACAAGGGAAAGGTGTGCCGGAAATTCGTTACGAATTTGGCGAAAACGGCAAAAAAACGGCTGTTAAGGACGATAACGGCAATCCGGTAAAACTTGTTTGCGGCAGGGGAGTAGGATATGAATTTGCAGCGTCCGCCGCGAATTGGATTCACTCTTTCTACGAAGATGAAAACAGAGAGTATGCGTCCGCCGTCGAAGCATGGGCGGGGCTCGGTGCGTCCAATCTTTATATATGGTCGTACGAAATCAGTTATTATCAATATCTTTATCCGTATAATAATTATCAAATTTTGCTTGATAACTTTAAATACTTTAAAGAATTCGGCGGATATTACATTTATCCGGAAGGAACCTGGGAAAATAGAAACAACCCGGGATTTGCAAAGCTGCGCGACTATATTAACTCAAAAGGAATGTTTGACGTAAACAGCGATTACAACCTACTTGTAGACAAGTTTTTTAAATACTATTTCAGAGAAGCCGCACCTATAATGCGCGCATACTTTGACGAAGTTCAAATTAATTTAAGCAACAACGAAAAAACTACCGGTGGCGGCGTTCACTCTTACGCACTTTCGCTCAACAGCGTTTGGCCGGAAGGAATGATTACTCACTGGAACAGCAGTTTCAAAAAAGCAGAAGAAGTTATCGAAAAATATGCAAAAACCGACGAAGAACTTTATGAGGCGCTAAAAAAGCATATTCTTATCGAATCGCTTTTCCCAAGATTCGTTCTTTGCACGACGTATGCTAAGTCATACAGCGTAGAACAAAGAAAAGAAATGCGTAAAGCGTTTATCGAAGATTTTGAAAAGCTCGGGAACACCACTCATCAGGAACACTATACGATTGCCGACGTTACTTCTACGTGGGATTTAACTTGAACGGAGAGCGACGACTATGAAAAATAATCTGATTAAAAGACTTCTTATAGTAGCGGAAACTATTTTGCTTATTTGTTCGGTTATCTGTTTGGTATCGTGCAAAAAAAAGGATGACGGTGGTAGCGGCAATACCGACGCACCAAAGTATGAAATATCCGTATCGCCCGAAGCGGTAAGCGTTTTCGAGTTTGAATACGTTAATCTTACGGCAACGGTTGCGGGTAGCGACGGAACGGTCGTTTGGTCTTCGAGCGATAATTCGGTTGCCACGGTAAACGAAAACGGTAAAGTGTACGGAGTGAAACAAGGAACTGCCGAAATTACCGCTAAAATAGGCGATGCGAGCGCAAAATGCGTTGTAAACGTAAAAAAGACGATAAACGTCCCCGTAATTAAATTTAACGACGAAATAGTCATAGAAAAATCGCGAGATTTTGTAGACGAAGTGAAAGTTTTATTTAACGGCGAAGACGTTACCGACGAAGCGGATATCAAATGGTCTTTGGCTCCCGAAGCGTTAGACGGAATATGCACCGTCGCCGGCGAGGGTAAAAAAGTAACCTTTTCCGCGAAAAAACTCGGTGAAACCGAATTTTTCGTGGCTGTGACCGCAAAAAATGTTTTCGTGAACAAATCGGTTAAAGTAAAGGTTGTTGAAAGCATTGTCACGGTCATTCCCATGAGCGACGCATTAAGTGCAGGCGTCGATGGTTATACTATAAATCTTTGCACTGCCGAAATAGACGGTAAAGCCACTTCGGCTGAACTCTCTTTTACGGTTTATGAAGGAAACAAAATAATTAAAGACGCTGAAATCGAATGGGATGAAGATTCGGAATTTTACAATCCCGAAGTAGCGACGATAGACGGAGCGAACGGCAACTATACCGTTACAAAAACGGCTGCAGGTAAAACCCGTCTTGACGGAACTTACACAAGTACAGATAACAAGTCGGTAAAGGTATACCTGAATGTAGTCGTTAAAAAAGCGACGGTAACGCTTTCCGAACGCGCTGTTATTGAAGTAGAAGCCCTCAAAGAGCTCGATATTCCGGGCGAAATATCCGAAAACGTAAACGCCGTAATGCTCGGCGATAAGAATATTCTTACGTCGGTAAACGGATGTAAGATGATTTTCGATAAATCGAAACTTCCGGTAAAAGCGGTCGAACTTGGCGAAAGACAACTCATTATTTCTACCGAAAACTACAATTACAACATGGTTGCCGACGTTTACTCTTTGAAGGTAAGCAATAAAGCCGAATTCGATTCAATGCGTGAAAGCGCACGCAAAAACGGAGACGTTGAGAATACCGGCGTGCTTGACGGGTATTATGTGCTTGACGCAGACATTGAGTATAACGGCACATTTACTTCTATGACCGATACAGGCGAAGTTTGGTCGGCAAACAATAATCTCAACGGCGGCTCGTGGCACAATGCTGCGAAGTACGGCTTTAAGGGCGTATTCGACGGTTGCGGATATAACGTAAACGGCTTAACGGTTGTGACTATATCGTCTACGCAAAGCGGCGGAATAGTGGGTTATATGAACAACGAAGGCGTTTTCAAAAACGTGTCGTTCACTAACGCCGCCGTTTACGAAAACAGCGGATTTATCTGTTCCATCGGCGGCGGACTTATAGAGAATGTCAGCGTTTCTTTCGCTCAACTCGGAAACGGCAACAAAAACAGAGAACTCGATAGCGATACGCCGAGACGTATGGGGGCGTTCTACTCCTACGTAGGTTTAGATACCGCTACCGTGAAAAACTGCGTTGTAAACGCAATCGGTGCAAAAATATATTACGAACAAAGTTCCGTTTCGGGAATGTCTAACATAAGGCTTGGAGGCGGAGCAAATACCGTCGAAAATCTTATCGTATTGTGCGACGGCGTGTACGCCGATAAAATATTGTCTGTTTCAGGCGCGACTAACACAGCAAAATCTTTCGGCAATCTCGTTTCCGACCAGGGCTGTATCAGTGCGATAGACGAATTAGACAGAACGTATTGGACAGTAATTAACGGAGTGCCGTTATTTAAGGGATTAGCCGATAAAGTTGACGTAAATCAAATAGTGGAATTTATCGATCTTCCGTCAACGATCAATGCGGGAAACGAAATAATGGTTAAAACTAACGTCGAATATTGCGACGTTTCGATAGAAGGACTTTACGAAGGCGTTACTTTTGACGGTGCAATTATAAGAGTTTCCGAATCTGCTGAAAGCGGAGAAATAACTTTGACTGCTACCTCCTTGATAAACGGAACGACCGACGTCAGAAATATTAAGATAATCCATTGCGAAAAAGTTGAAGTGGCGCACAGCGGAATGTTACTCGAACAAGCGAAAACCCAAATCGACTTATCGTTTGCCTCGCAATACGTCGGCTCGAACGTGTCCGTATATTACGGAATGCAACTTCTTGGCAGCGGCACGCCGGATAACGGAAAACTTACCGTCGATTTATCGGACGTAAGCGAAACGGGCGATTTAACCTTTACCGCATACAGCGAAAAGGATTCCGGGATTTATATGTTCGATATAACTGCGCGCGTCGTTACTAAAATAATACGGACGGCAAAGGATTTGGCGGCACTTAGAATCACGCAAGAAAACATCGATAGAAACATTTCTATAAAAGGAATCTACGTTCTCGCTAACGATATCGATATGCAAGGCGCAACGATAGGCGGATCGTTAAATTACACGAATAAACCCGTTGCCATTTACGAATCAAACTTTGGTTTCCTCGGAACTTTCGAAGGAAACGGACACTCAATTTCGAACTTTAATGTAGTTCAGGGCGGTATATTCGGGCATATCGGTAAGGGCGCGCTCATATCGAACGTGGTTTTCAATGAAGTTACTTATAACCCGGAATACCTTACCGCTTTGTTTGCCGTTACCGCAAGGGGTGCAAAATTCGCAAATATAAAAATCAACGTTAAGTCTTATTCTTACTTAGAAGGATCAGGCTATTCGCAAGGTTTTATTTCTTCGAGATATATGATCGAATGCACTCTCGTCAACGTCAATATAAACGCGAAAGGATGCGACGTATTTTCAATATTCGGATTCAGCATTAAGAACGAAAACAAATGCACCAACGTTTCGATTAAAGTAAAATCGTATAGCGTGTTCGGCTATAGCGGCGATCAACATACCGAAGAATACGCGATAACAAAAATGAATAACGTTAAAGTTACGTTGGAGTAATAAAATGTCGATTTTAAAAATCACAAAACATATCGTGCCTTTATTAATAGCACTTTCTTTGCTGTTTATTTGCGCCTGCGGCGGTAATTCCGGCGGGGGAGTGAATAACGATAACTCAGCCGTTTCGAGCGGAGACAACGAAAATACCGGCGACAATTCGGGCGGAGAAACTCCCGCCCCGCTGCCTTCCGAACCGCAGTTTTCGGATAATGTTTATTCGATAGATTTATGTGATGAGGTTACGCGCAAATATTTAAGCGCAACCACCGAAGCCGAAGAATATTCCATTATGCGCCAATATGCGGGTAGTATGCACGATTCGCAGACGGAAACCCGTATCAAAATTAAAAGTGGTAAAGCACCTTTCGAAGTGGCTATAGCGGATAACGCGGATATGCTGAATGCTTATTCGAAAACTACGGCAACGAACACGTTTATTTTCGGCGGCACGGCTATTCCCGGTACGACGTATTATTACGAAGCGAAAGACGCCGACGGTAATATTACCGAGCGCGGAACGATAAAAACGAAAAAAGAGCCCGTCAGAATGATCGACGCGCCCGGCGGAATGAATATTCGCGACATGGGCGGCTGGTCTACCGAAAGCGGAAACAACGTGGCATACGGCTTAATGTATCGCGGTGCGCAACTCAACGGATATAATGGCGGGGCGACGCTTTCTGCCGCGGGCATAAAAGTTTTTCGCGATGAACTCGGTATAAAAACCGAATTAGACCTTCGCGGCACAAACGACAGTGCCGGGCAGATAGGGTGTTACTTCGGATCGGACAGAAATTATCGCATGATTTCTATTTCGCAGTATGACAATGCTTTAAAAGGCAGCAGAACTCAACTTAAAGAGATATTCGAGTTGTTGTCTGATAAAAGCAATTATCCCGTGTATTTTCACTGCAATGCAGGGGCTGACAGAACGGGTACCGTTGCGTTTTTGTTGAACGGACTTTTAGGCGTATCTGAAAGCGATCTTACGAAGGATTTCGAACTGACGTCTTTCGGCGGCGGAAAACGCTTGAGAAGCAAGGATACCGGCAACGGTTACGACGATAGCGGGGTTTTTCAAAATGACAGCAGTAACTACGTTGCTTGGGGTAAGGCGGTAGGCTACATTAAAGACAATTACGTTAAAAATGAGGGCGAAACTCTTGCCGACGGCATAGAAAAATATCTTCTCGCAATCGGCGTGCCGCAAAATTCCTTAAACAAAATCAAAGTTAATATGCTCGGTCTTAAAACGATAGATGGCGGGCAAAACGTAAGCGCGACCTGCGAAAAGAACGGCGTTAATAGTTACGAATTAGGCGGCAAGACGTTTGAAGTCGAAACTCCCGCTTCAGGGCATGAGTTTACGGTTGAAAACGACAAGGCAAAATGCAATAACTGCGAATTGAGCGGCGACTATGTTCATTTGAATGCCGACTCGTCCGCTTCGTTAGACATTAAAGAAGGACTGTCGTTATCAAGCGTATCGGTTGCCGATAAATTCGGTAAAGCCGTCGGTGAAATATTATCGTTCAGTAAAACGGACGCAGGCGAAGAAAAACATTTTATAGTAAAAACGGGTGATAGTACGGTTATCGTCGGCGTTTCGGTCTGGTCTAAGATAATACGAACCGAACAGGATCTCAAAAGGGCAAACAACTACTCAACTAAAGATGCTGTAACTAAAACCGTAAAAGGTTATTATTTATTCGATGAGGATATCGCGCTTGGCAATAATTTTAAGGAAATCGATTCTATCGGGTATAACGATAAAGGCTACGTTTTTTCGGGCTTAATCGACGGAAACGGTAAAGTGTTAAGCGGACTTGATACCGAAAACAGAGCCGCCCTCGTTTACGCCTTCGGCGGAGAAATCAAAGATCTTACGATTAAAGGCAAAGCGACGGAAGAAGGAGCGCAATTCTTATGCGCGTCTTCGTACGGCGGAAAAATAACCAACGTTGAAGCCGAAGTCGAACTCGGAGAAAAAAGTATTGAAGCCGCTAACTCCGCTATTTTAGGCAATATCGGCGAAAACGGCGAAATATCGGAAATTTTTCTTAAAAATATAACCGTGATAGAAAGTTCGGCAATCGATAAAATAGCGAATCGTAAAAAATCGAGCGCGTTGGGCAAACTTTATAATGAACCCGATAAACAAAAATTATATATCGACGGATTAACCGTTGTAGGAATTCGCCCCATAATAACCGCGTTGTTCAGCGATGACGATGTGGCGGGCGAACAAACTCTTAAGAATTTTTTAGGTGACCATGTAAAAAACGCTAAAATTTACAGAACCGTATCTTCTTACAAGGAAAGGTAAAATGAACGAGTAAACGATTTTTACATCGTAATTAACAATGTACTCTATACGCAGAAATGCGTAAATAAATAATGGAGGGACTATATGAGAAAAATTTTAAAGGCACTGCTGTTGATGCTTAGCGCCGTCGCAATTGTGTTTTCATTTGCGGCATGCGAAGCAGAACCCGACGTGTCTGAAAAAACTGTAGTCGAAGCACCGGTTATACAAAGCAAAGTTTATAACGGTCAAGCGCAAAGCGCAAGCATAGCTGCAAGCGACGATTACGTAGTAACGGTGAACGTAGGGGGGACCGACGTCGGCGAATACGACGTTGTTCTTACGCTTAAAAACACCGAAACAACTAAATGGGAAACGTCGGACGCAGATAACGAAGCAAAAGTTACGCTCAAGTTTGCCATAACCAAAGCGACCAACGAGATAACTTCTTTCACTCTCGACGGATGGACTGTGGGCAGCGAACCTAACGCACCCGTAGCGGTTGCCGCTTTCGGTACCGCAACGTTTACCTATTCCGCAGAAGAAAACGGAACGTTTACCGAAGAGGTTCCCGTAAGCGCAGGCAAGTATTACGTTAAAGCGACCGTAGCGGGTACCGCAAACTACGCAGAAGTGGAAAAGGTTATTTCTTTTGAAATAGGCAAAGTCGCTTCAAGCGTGAAAACTGCTCCCGTAGCGTGTGAAAATCTTTTAGTAACCGAAGATTTAAGCGCGCAAACGCTTATTACGGCGGGCGAAGCGAACGGCGGCGTTATGTATTACGCTCTCGTCGTCGGCGAAGAAGACGAACCTTCGCAAGATTTGACGTGGGCTACCGAACTTCCTGCTGCAAGCGCGGCTGGTAAGTACACCGTTTACTATATGGTAAAAGGTGATAGCGACCATTCCGATAGCCCTATGAATAAAATCGTAGCGGAAATAGCAAAAAGACAAAACGAAATATCTTCTTTCGTCGTTGCAGATATTAAGTACGGCGAAACTCCCGAACCGAGTGCTACTGCCGTTAACGGAACGGTCGATTTCTCTTACTCTATTGACGAAAGCGGAGAATTCGTTGCGTGGAACGAAATTGAAAAACGTGCCGGCAAATATTTTGTAAAAGCAACCGTTGAAGCCGGAGACGTTTATACTGGCGCAACTGCGGTTAAATCGTTTAACGTAAATAAAGCGGACAATTCGATTGCAACTTTCGTCATTCCAGGAATTAAATGCCACAACGCACCCGAATTAACCGCAACAGCTACCGCAGGTACGGCAATAACATATAAATACGCAACCGCTCAAAACGGCGATTATATCGACTTAACCGCCGAAACGGTATTTGAAGCAGGTACTTATTACGTGAAAGCGTACACGGCTGGTAACGATAATTACGTTGCCGCGGTAAGCGAAGCAGCTGAACTCGTGGTCAGCCACGAACTCGTATGGGATACTACCGAAGAAGAACAAGACACAGAAAAATGCGTTTGCGGTCATACGGGCAGAACCTTCGATAAAAGTATTAATATAAAAGATGCTCAACGTGTTAACCTTAATTTGACGGTAGAAGACGGCAACGTCGTAACGGACGAATACGCATACGCTATAGTTTCAATTAGCGGTATATCCGAATATTCTTCGATAGAAGGAATTAAATTCGGTTCTAAAGATATAACTCAGAACGCTTTTGTAGATGAAAGCGAACTCACAGGCAACAAAATTGCGCTTAACGTCAAAGACTTCGGTAAGGCGTACGGAGAACAAAACGTTGTCGTTACCGTAGCGTGCGATGGCGGCGATACTCACGAAGTAAAAGTAAAAGTATTGCTTGTTTCCGCAACGTTTAATACCAAATCCGAACTTAACAACTTCGGCACGATTGCAAAAGCATGCGAAGAAGACGCAACTACATGGGGCGGATATTTCGAACTCGGCGACGATATAGATTATCAGGATTATTGGTCGGAATTTTTCGGAGCTGCAAATCCTTCCGGACTTTCGGCAATGAATGGTTTCGTCGGTGTATTCGACGGAATGGGATACAATATCAACGATCTTCGCGTTACGAAAAAGTCCGCTACCGATGACGGTGCGTTTATCTCTAAACTCGGCGTTAACGGTGTTTTACGCAACGTTTCGTTTACTAACGCACAAGTAGGTAACGACAGAAGTTTACTTGTTTATAGCGGAAGCGGCTTGATTGAAAACGTTTTCGTTAAGTATGCTATTTTCGGCGCAAACGATTGGAACGAATATAGTCCAGCACACAACTGGGGACAAACTTCTACGATGTTTGCAAGAGGCGAATCGAGCGGCGCGGTAGTAAGAAACGTTATTATCGACGTAAGCGAATGTGTAGGCGTTGCAACGCAGGTAAATAGTGTAAACGGTTATATCATAGGACAATGCAACAACGTCGAAACGTATTCTAACGTTTATGTTGTTGGTGCGTCTGAACAATATACTAGTTATTTAAGAAACAACGCTATAAGTGCCGAAACTAAAAAAGAAACCAATTTCGAAGCAGGCACGAATTACTTCGCATACAAATCGTTTATGGAAATGGCTTACGATTCCGAACGCGACTATTCCGAATTTAAGGCTCCTTTGTGGATAAATAAAGGCGGAATACCTTACGTCAATGCGCAAGTCGTAACCGCACCTGTTTTCGTAACTGCGGCTTCTGAAATAGCTAAGGGAAGTTCTGCCGAATTTACCGTAAACGGAAATGCCGTTATTACTCTTAGCGAGGCTGCTATAGCTGCAGGCATCACTATTGTAAACGGTCGCGTAACGGTTCCCGAGGAAATAGACGAAGCAACCTTCGTGCTTACCGCAACCAGCATATTCGATCCCACCCTTAGAACCGAAACGACTTTCAACGTTATAAAAATTCGCGAGTATAAAACTATAAGTAAATTCCACGAAATAGACCTTGATTTTGCCAACGACGGAACCGCCAATTCTTCAAAGACCGTTGAAATCGACCTTACCGAATATTTTAGCGGCGACGCTGCAATATCCGCAGTTAAGGTTGGCGATGAAGTATTAAACGGATTTGACGGAGTACAAATCGTCGGCGGTAAAGTAACGCTTAATGTTTCCGGCTTCGGCAGTAAATATTACGGCAATCAAAATCTTAAAATTGTTTTCGAATCCGAAGGAAAAGAATTAGAATACACCGTACCGGCATTGTTTATAACCAAGACCATCATGAACGGCGACGAGAACGTCAGAGCGATTAAAACTCTAAGCGATTTGTTTAACGGCGGCGGATATTACCGTCTTGGCGAAAACGTTAAGCTTAGCGGCGGTTGGTTAACCAATTCCGGAGATGATTACAGAATAGGCGTAAACTCTCCGTTTATAGGCACTCTTGACGGTCAAGGTTATTCTATAAGTACGTTAATGTTATCCGGTTGGACTAAGGGCGGCTTCATTCAAAATCTCGGCGCAAGCGGCGTTGTGAAAAATATTGCTTTCCTTGACGTTAGAATCGGAGGCGCGGCTTCTTTGATTTACACCGGTTCCGGTACGATTCAAGACGTATACGTAAAGATTTCAATGATGCCGGCAGCCGGCAGCGGCACGTATACGAGCGCAGTTTGGCGCGGCAACGAAGCGACTGTTTTCGGATGCAGACTCGAAACAAACTCCTTCGTCCTTAAAAACGTTTGCGTTGATTATTCTGCGGCAGGCAGTGATTTTTCATCATATACAGATAAGCCTTATGCAATGCTTTTGGGAACCTTTGCCGAAAATGCGACTCTTAATAACGTTGTCGTAACGGGAATGCTGAGCGAGCTTTCCGCAAAAGTTACCAACTCCGGTGCCGTATATGTTGCTTATACCGACGATACGAATAACGGAGTTGCTTTCCCCGCAAGCGACTGGAACGAAACTTACTGGACCGTAGGCGAATACAGCGTTACCTGGAAAGCAAAATAAAACGCAACTGTTAAAAATGGCTCAATATCAAATGTTGGGGTGCCCCGATATAAAATAGTTTAACGGCGGCGGCAATTTAAAAAGTTGTCGCCGCTTTTTTACTTTTTTACACCTGAATATCAACATGTCATACAATTAAGAAGAGTTAAAAACGAATATAAAACGTCGTCCGACCAACGTTACCTTGTGGCGGTAGTTGCACCGAGAAAGAAAATGATCGCCGCAGCGAGCGAGGACAAATAATGGGTTGATACCGTTGCGAGGATTGGGTGTTTTATCTCAATTACTTGCGCAATATGAATACGGAAGATGAATAATCTATACCGACGATGTGAGCGCAAACGGCAAATTTCGTTGGTATAAAGACGAAAAAAAATGACGAACGGCACATTTCATAGTACGAATGAGACATGCCGTTAAAATATGACGATTTAAATATGAACGAAAAGAAATTATTAAATAAAAATATATTGGCTATCGCGGTATGCTGGCTCGTTTATACTTGTTCTTATTTGGGCAAGTTAGGCTATAACGCGAATATTATACTTATAGAACGAGAGTTCGGTGTGGCACACGCCGAAAGCGGTTCGGTTGGTACGGCTTTTTTCTTCGCCTACGGCGCAGGGCAAATAATAAACGGCCTGCTGTGCAAAAAATATAACGTTAAGCATACTATATTTTTCGCGCTTATTGTGTCCGCCGTATGTAATTTTACGCTTACGGTTATCACCGATTTCGCGTGGCTTAAAATTGTGTGGCTTGTCAACGGCGCGGCGTTGTCGTTTTTATGGTCTCTTCTGATTAGATTTTTATCCGAAACGTTAGATAGCAAATATACCTCGAAAGCCGTCGTTATTATGGGGACTACGGTCGCGGCAGGCACTTTTGCGGTGTATGGATTAAGCGCGTTATTTGCAGCGATTTCGGTATATAAGGCGATTTTCTATCTTGCCGCCGTATTGCTTCCGACGATTGCAATTATATGGTTTTTGTCGTTTAAATCTATATCGCAGACACAGAATAAAGAACCAAGTGAAAATACGCCGATAGTCGATGGCGAAACGGCAAAGAAGAAGGCCGATTTCGGGTTTGTGACGTTGATAATCGTAATGGCGATATTCGCAATCGTTACTAACGTGGAAAAAGACGGTATAACCGTGTGGATACCTACGATATTGAAAGAATTGTACGATATGCCTGATTATTTAAGTATATTATTGACGTTGTTTTTACCGCTTATTGCGGTGTTCGGAACGGCCGTGGCGGTATATTTCAATAAGTATATAAAAAATTTCATATCGCTATGCGGGCTGTTTTTTCTCGTTACCACGCTTGCGCTCGTCGTAAACGTTCTATTTTTAAAGAGTTCTGCGGCGGTTATGCTGATATGTTTATCGATAATATCGTTGCTTATGTCGGGAACTAACAATATTATTACAGGCATGTTGCCGCTTTATTATAAAGATAAAGCGAACGCCGGGCTTTTGGCCGGAGTGCTTAACGGTTGCTGTTACGTGGGAAGTACGCTGAGTTCTTACGTGTTAGGTCTGATTGCCGATAATTACGGTTGGGAAGTCGTGTTTTACATCCTCATTGCATGCGCTGCGATATGTTCCATTATCGCCATTATAGCTCACTTTATAAAGGGTAATAACGGTAAAACCGTCAGAGTGCGTTCGTAACTGAATGAAAACAAATGCGTTTCTAACGAATTCAATATCATTAAGATAAGTGCTTCTTCCTATAAATTGATAAGTCGCAATAGCGACAATGCTAATTCTGAAGAGAAATAAAAAGTTTGCCGACCGATATAACTTTTTACCGTTAAATATCATCAAAGAGTAAAATAATGCTGAAAGCACAAACCAATATTTGTAGAAAAGTCGCCAATATTGACGGTATATGGAAATTTAAATCTGTAGACGACGTTTTTTTACATACCGATGCGCTAAAAGATTATAGACTTATGCCTGTTCCGGCAAGCATGAACGATATTTTCACCGAAATCGATTTGCGTGAATATGTCGGTAAAGTCGCATATGAAACTCAATTTTCATGTCCTATAGAAAAAGACAGAGAATATCGTTTGCGTATAGGTGCTACAAGTCATAAATGCAGAGTTTATTTGAACGGCGTGTATATAGGCGGAAGCGATGCGGCTTTTTTACCCATAGATTTACTTTTACCTGAACTTAAGGAAATAAACAGGCTTACGGTTGTTATAGATAACAGGCTTGATTATCATACTTTGCCGTCCGGCAGACTTGTAAACGGTAACGATTTGTTTGTTTACGATCGTTTGGGCAAATATCCCGTTTCCGGCGATGCAAAATTGTTTGGAAAAGAGAAACAAATCATAAATCATGATTTCTACAATTATACCGGTATTCATCGTGATGTATATATATATTCGTTACCTCAAAAACATATTGATGATATAATAATAAAAACCGTTGCAGAAGATGATTATCATGCGGTTTCGGTTGAACTGAAAGGTGACAAAACAAAAGCGGTATATTCCGTTACGGATGAAAACGGTAATACGGTGGCTACGAGTGAAACGGGTGAACTCTATATAGAAAATCCGCATTTGTGGCAAATTAGAAACGCATATCTTTATACCCTTACGGTACGCACGGCAACGGACTGCTATCACGAGAAATTCGGAATAAGAAAGATTTCTTTCGATGATAAATGTTTGTATGTCAACGACAGCCCGGTTTATCTTAAAGGGTTCGGAATGCATGAGGATTTTCCGATTATAGGAAAGGGGAATAATTCTGCCGTCAATATAAGAGACTTCGAACTTCTAAAATGGATAAACGCCAATTGTTTCAGAACAAGTCATTATCCGTATGCCGAAGAAATCATGGATCTTGCGGATGAATACGGATTGCTCGTCGTTGACGAGGTTCCCGCTGTGGGATGCAATAATTGGCCCGACTATACATATGGCGAAAACAGGCTTGACGATATTACGCTTGCGTTGCATAAAGAATCGCTCAGGCTTATGTTGGAGCGAGATAAAAACCATCCGTGTCTGGCAATGGTAAGCGTTGCTAATGAAGCCGCAACCTATGAGGATACAGGCAGGGAATACTTTGCAAATGTTATCGAATACGTTCGCTCCCTTACCGATTTACCTATTACGATTGCGGAACTTACGCGCGCTTGCGAAGGTAATAAGGTCGGCGATCTTGTTGATTTTATCGGGCTTAACCGTTACTTCGGCTGGTATGACGAAATAGGTAATATTAAAGCCGCCGAACCGCTTTTGAAACGAGATTTAGAAGCGTATTACGAGCAATTTAAAAAACCTATTATCATGTTTGAATTCGGAGCAGAGGCAATAGAGGGAATGCATTCTTTGCCTTCGGTTGCGTTTTCTGAAGAATACCAGACGGATTTCTTAAGGGAATATTGCAGAATATTCGACGAATTGCCTTATGTTCAGGGCGAGTTGGTCTGGAATTTTGCCGACTTTATGACAAAGCAAGGTACAATTCGGGTAAACGGAAACCGTAAAGGTGTATTTACAAGAGAAAGACAACCTAAATCGGCAGCGTTTTATTTGAAAGAACGTTGGCAAAATAAAATAGAAAAATGATTAAACGGCGCGGCAGATATTTCGCCGCGCCGTTTTTGATAGTCAGAGGAATAAAGGATGGATAACATTGGTTTAAAAAAATACTTTCACGGCGTCTATGATTTTTTACCTTATGAAGACGGATATATGAGTTTTTCGCGTTATTCGAAGAAGCAGCGTGAATATCTTAAATTCAACGACTTCTTTTTTGTTCGCACGACTTTTGACGGTTCGATAACACTTGAGTTTACTACAAACGCTACAAAATTCGGCTTTGAATACAAAATTTTAGGCGTATCGAGTAAAGATACTTTCGACTTATATGTGAACGGAAATCTTTTTGCCCAAAACAAAGTTGCGGATCTTGCAGAAGAGGGAACGCTTGAATACTTGCTTAAAAACGGAGAAAAAAAAGTCACTTTGTATTTTCCGATCGACGCGGATATTGCTATTAAGAATTTCTATTCCGATGCGGACGTTTTTGCCGTTGAAAAAGGCGAAAAAGTTTTATTCATAGGCGATAGTATAACGCAAGGATACGGGACATTCGAAACGGGGCAAACGTTTGTAAACGTAGCAAATCGAATACTGTATTACGAGATTTTGAATCAAGGCATAGGCGGGTATTATTTCGACAAAAATTCTCTTATGCCGCTGGAAAAATTTACTCCGGATAAGGTTGTTATCGCAATGGGAACGAATCTTTGTTATTGGGATGATAAAGAGAAATATGTTGCGGAGTTTTTTGAAAAGTTACCGTCGGTATACGGAGATATCCCCGTTTTGGTTATAACACCGCTCTGGCGTTCGGATTATCCCGACGCATTCGACGAAATATGCGAAATTCGTTCGTTGATCGAAAAGTATTCGGCATCTTTAAAAAATGTAAAAATAATACGTGGCGATACGCTTATTCCGCATGATGAAAAGTATTTTTACGATAAACTACATCCAAACGCTTCAGGCGGGGATTTTTACGGTAAAAATTTAGCAGAAAAAATCAAAGCGCTAAAATTCTGAAAACAAAAAATTAATAAGGAAAGAGAAAAATGAAAAAACTAATTTGTCTGTTTATTGCGATTTCGATATTAGTTTCAATGTTTGGATGCAGCCCGTCGTCAAGCGACGGAGGACAATCGGTCGGCTCCGACAGCGGAAGAACAGACCTTCATGTTCACGAGTATGAGTTGGTAAAAGCGGTTAAACCGACCTGTGTAACGGGCGGAAATTCGGCATATTATGCTTGCGATTGCGGAAAGATTTTTCTTAAAAAGGGTATAGATTACGTCGAAACCGATCTGAATTCGGTTACGCTTAAAGCAAAAGGACATACGTTCAGCGAAGAGATTCTTACTGATGAGTATCTCGTTTCGGAGGCTACCGAAACAATGCCTCAGGTTTTTGCAAAAGCATGCAAATCATGCGGGGCAAAAAGCCCGAACGAAATAGACACTTTTACTTACGGTAAAACCCTTGCAGAGTATGAGAAAATAGAAAAATCGCTTTATAAGCCGACGAACTTAACCATGACTTTATACGACGCGGCGAACTGTGTTTACGGATTTACATGGAATACGGAAACAGAGCCTGCTCGTCCCGTGCTTAATATAAAAGAAAAAGCAAGCGGTGAAGAAAAATGCGTTCGGGCAAGTTTTGACGTTGCGGATTCATACACGATAAAAAGCGGAATCGAAACGGCAATAAAATATTATTCTTGTAAGGTTGAAGTCGCACTAAAACCCGATACCGATTATATTTATTCGGTAGGGGACAATTATATGGAGAGTTTTACCGAGCTTGCGGAAATAAAGTCGGTTAATCCGTCTGAAAGAAATTCGTGGAAATTTGTTCATGTCAGCGATTCGCAAGCGGAAGGCAATAAGTCGAACGGCGGAGCAGGCACGGGAACGGCGTTTTCATACGTTCTTAAAAGCGTAACGGCGGATCGTGACGTTAAATTCATGGTGCATACCGGTGACGTAGTCGAGTATTCCAAGTACCAAAATTACTGGAACAATATGCTTGATGCGAACATTAAATATCTCTCAAAAATCCCGGTAATGGCAATATCCGGTAACCATGAAACGACCTATAAAAACGGAAGCAACGAAACGTTTAATCGTTTCAATTATAAAATTCCGATTCAAAAAAATACTAAACTCGGTTTTTACTATTCATTCAGTTATGGAAACGTGAAGTTTATTATGCTCAACACAAACGAGTTGAACGGAAGCAGATTAACTAACGCTCAATATTCCTGGCTTGAAAACGAACTTCAAAACAAGACGGAAAAATGGACGGTCGTTTCAATGCATAATCCGATGTATTCTGTCGGCAAATGGGGATCTGATAATACTAAAAACGGTATTGCTCTTGCTCTTGCGCATCAATTGAAGGGACTTTTTGCGGAATGCGGCGTCGATATTGTCTTGCAAGGTCACGATCATATGGTTTCGCGTACCTATC
>ERZ857629.1615-NODE-1615-length-23867-cov-17.309340_pt1 | contig 23867 bp, 10 predicted proteins | sample MGYA00519700_ERZ857629 | MGnify/ENA primary metagenome ERZ857629 (study PRJEB31778, sample SAMEA3449351) | human gut metagenome | biome: human gut; feature: human-associated habitat; material: faeces | place: United Kingdom | collected 2010/2012 ...
GGAGGACGCACGCAAGGCTGCTGAAATGGTGGACGATGATGATGCTGTGGCAGACGATGAGGACGAGACGAGCGAGGACAAAACCAAGTTCCGCTTGCTTGAGGACGATGACCCCAAGGCGATAGAATTGGAGTCGTTGCCCGACAGCGAGCTTGTGCCTGTATATCGCAACGTGCAAGCCTTTGAGGACGATACACTCGGTTCGCCTATGGCGTTTACCGATGCGGAGACAGGCGAGCGCAGAACGTTGCAGGGTCAGAAGTGGAACTACTCCAACCCACCGCAGATTGAACTCACGCCGGAGCAGCAGCGGCAGTTGGATGAACTCAACAAGAACGGCTACATTATGGTGGACGGCAAGAAAACCACGGAGTTGCAGATAAATGACGGATTGAAGTTTGTGAAACCCAAGACCAAGGACGCACAGTTGAAATACTTCTTGAAGAAGAACCCCGAGGACAAAGGTCTGTGGGCGGCATACGACCCATACGACCATGCCATCGAGACACCGCTGAACACCCAGTTTGGCGAGGCGTACAAGCGTCCGAACCTTGTTGTGGTGCGCAGTCTTATTCCGAAATCGGAGATAGACGAGCCGTTCCATGCTGACTATGCCCTGCTGCCTACTGGAGCGCATCAGTGGAACAACGGCCGCACACTCTACCTCTCACGCTGGAGCAAGATAGACAAGGTGCTCACGCGCGAGGAAGAAGCCAAACTCATTGACGAGTATTGGAAGAAACACCCCGGCAAGCGTGAGGCATTGAAGAGCCACCGCGACTACAACCGCTTTGTACCGCAGGTGCGCAGGGAGTTGGAGAAGATGGGCTACCGCTTTGAGTTGGACGGCAAGGAACTCACTCCCGAAGAGAGCCTTGCACTTGACGAGCAGAATATGGAGAACCGCGATGTTATCCCCGGACGAGAGGGACATGCCCCATTCATGACCAACGAGGACATTGCACGCATCAACGCCAAGATGTCCGGCAAGTGGGTGGGCGAACCCAAGGAGGCCATGAACAATGCGATGGCAGAGCGTGTGAACGAGTTGGCAGAGCGGCTCCATACACCTGTGCGCATTATCCGCACGGACGAGGAAGTGGCCGCATTGCCGAGTACACGCCAGCGCAGGATGAAAGGCAGCTTTAATCCTTTGACTGGTGAAGTTACCATCGTTGTGCCTAACAATGCCAACATGACAGATGTGGAGAACACGTTTATCCATGAGGTTGTGGGGCATGACGGACTGCGTGTGCTGTTCCCCGAAGAGGAGAAACTGAACAATGCTCTTGATGAACTCTACCGCGTGTCGAAAGACGAGATACGGAACACCATTGACCGCACGGCACAGAAGATGTACGATGCCGAGGTGGACCGCTTGCGTGAGAAGAAACGCAAGGAGCATGAGGCCAAGGGCGAGGACAGCAACGCCTCCTACTATGCGGACATGGCAGAGGCTCATGCCGAGGCAAGCAAGAAGCGCGAGCAGTTCAAGCGTGATGCCACGGAGGAATACGGAGCAGACCTTGCAGGACGCATCGGTGAGAAAGGCTTTGAGAAGATGAGTGCCGAGGAACTTACGTTCTGGGGCAAGTTGAAATCCATGCTCCAAAAAGCATTGCAGAAATTGTTGGAGGGTTTGAAAATCCCCGGCAAGAAGAAATGGGGCGATAAGGAATGGGCGTTTGTCCTGCACGAAGACTACAAGCGCAAGAAGAACGGAGACAAGCCCGATGTGTTCGATGCTGCCGACACCGAGGTAATGCGGAGAAAAACAGGGTTTGGTGAGACGAAGTTCAGTGATGGACATAAAAAAAGTGCCCAACTCAATGAGGCAGCACTTAAGCACTTAGAGCCTACTGATGTTGAACACGCTGCAAAGGTACAGCAAAAACGTGAGAAAGCCAAAGAAGCACTTGCAAATGTTGCAAAAACATACAAGAATACAACTGACAGCAAGGGCTTTATATCAGATTTAAGCAATAGTCTTGGTCTGACAAGAGGCAGCACTGGAAGTGGGTATGGCTCATTTGAAACGCCCAATGGCAAGGTGTTTACTATCAGAGTGAGCAACCATAACATCAACGCAGCAAATGTCGGTGATGAGCCTGTCGAAAGCATTGTTTTCAAGACGAAACGAAGTCCTAACAGATTTCATGCAGAAGATGGGAAGTTTGCAAACGAGTATGTTTACTTCAAAGAGGATATTCGCAAAGCACCTGCGGGAACATTGAGTGCCATTGCAGAAAGTATTTCTGATTTGCTTGATACTGGCGAGTATCACGACAAGACAGGACTTGCAAAGGACAACCATAGTCCAGAGACCGACCACGATGGGGGCATGAAGTTCCGCGATGGCGACATGGGACTTGACGAGACCATTACGCAGATGAAGATTGCAGCGGGCCAAGCCAATGCCGACAACTGGCAAGCCAAGCAAGAGGCGATGAAAGCCATTGGCGGCAACTTGAACAAACTGCGTCAGGCGATGGCACGTCAGAGAGAGTATGACCTTTCGACCGTGAAGAGCATCACCGACCTTGCCAAGGTGCTGCTTGACAACGGACTGCTCGATGATTTGAGCAAGTACGAGACCAAGCGCATACTCTCGGCAGTGAACAACGCCCACGGCAAGCAGGACACCAGCAACCAAGTGGCCAAGGTTATGGACATCATGGTAGATAACCAGTTGCGCATGGGTGCAAATATGCTCGGCAGACTGCTCTCCACCCGTGGTAGCCGTGTAGATGCACGAGGCATCGAGGTGCAAGGGCAGCTTGACCCAGACGGACAGACCATTGCACAGGTGGTAAGGAAAGCCACTTCCCTGCCAAAGTCCGACATCGAGGAGCGCATTGCCGAGGCATTGAACCGCATGGGCAGCGATGACCAAGCCGTGGCCGATGAAGCTGCTTTGGAGTACAGCGGTCTGTTGCTCGCCCACCAGTTTGCCGAGGACATCACCGACAGCAAAGCCGAAGAAAAGGCATTGCGCGACAGCATCAAGCAAGCCAAGGAAGATTTGGACGCTGGCATGATGGAGAAAGATGCCTACCACGAATATGTGGAAGCTACCAATGATTCCATTCGTCAGAATAAGATAGAGCGTGCCGAAGCCTACCGTTCCATTGTGGAGCAAGTAGGCAGCGTGTTGGGCGGCAGTGTAGAGCGAGCCAAACAATGGCGCGAGGCAGAGAAACAGCGTGTGGAGGCAATCCACCACAATGCCAACTCCGACATGGTAGGCCGTCCGACAGACGAGCACCACAAAGAGGGCAAGGTGCAGAAGATAGCCAACAACAGCGCAGTACGTTTCCTGCTTGCACCGTTAGGCACGTTTGACCAGATGCTGCGAATGTTCGGCAAGAAGAGCGTGAACGGTGAGGGCTATCTTTGGAACCGCTATATGCGCGGTTGGGTTGATGCAACCGAGAGGGAGTACAAAGGCTATCAGAATGCCTTGAAAACCCTTGACGAGAAAGTGAGCGAGGTGTTCGGCAAGAACATGAAATGGGGCGACCTCTTCGCCATGGAGCGTAAGATGCCCAAGGCCACCATTACATTCTGGGACGGAGGCGAGCGGAAAGACCACGAACTCACCCAAGGCAACCTGCTCTACATCTATATGGTTGACAAGATGGCAGACGGACGCATGAAGTTACGCAGAATGGGTATCACCGAAGAAGATGTCGAGAACATCAAGGATTTCGTTGACCCACGTTTCCTGCAACTTGCCGACTGGATGCAGGAGGAGTTCCTCGTAGGAAAGCGCAACGAGTACAATGATGTACACAAGCGCATGTTCGGTGCGTCAATGGCCGCGATAGAGAACTACTTCCCATTGAAGATACTCGCCAATGCAAGAATAGAAGATGTGGACGTAGCCGACGACACCACCGACACCGCCCTGCCAGCCACCTCGACAGGCAGCATCATCAAGCGCAGACGCAACAATCTCGCCCTTGACGTGATGGGTGCGGACGCATTCAGCGTGATACTTGACCACATTCAGCAGATGGAGCGTTGGGCAGCGTTTGCAGAGTTCAACAGAGACTTGAACACCCTGCTCTCGTACAAGCACTTCCGCAACCAAGTGATGAACATGTCGAGCGTATATGGAGGCGGCAAGACCCTATGGAACAACTTCCGCAACGTGTGCAGCATGGCCGCAGGAGCATACCGCCCACCGATTGCACAGCTTGACAAGGCCGCAGTGAACATCGCCAAGGGCGTAACGGCAGCAAAGGTAAGTTTCAGAGTGTTCACCGCACTGAAGCAGTTCCTCTCCATGCCAGCCTACCTTTCGGGCAGCAACCCTGTATATCTTGCCGCCAACATCGCCAATCCGATAGGTGCATGGAAATGGTCGATGGAGAACCTGCCAATCTTTGAAAAGCGTTGGAAGAGCCGCATGGCAGGAGACCCACGACTGATGAAGAGCGAGATGGACTGGAAGATGTGGCGCAGCCATGTGGTGGAAATCGCCTCACGCATCGGTATGTCGCCCAATGCCTTTGTCGATGCGCTGACCGTGGCCATCGGTTCACACGCCATGTATCAGACGAAGAAACAAAAATATCTTCGCTATGGCTATGACGAGGAAGTGGCAGAGAAACGCGCCAAGCAAGACGCGACAATTCTGTTCAACCAGACACAGCAGTCGAGCGAGAGCGCATTTCTCTCCACCATGCAAGTGGACCGTTCATGGCTGAGCGTGCTGTTCACCATTTTCCGCAACTCGTCCATGTCATATACAAGGCAGTTGTATGATGCTATCCGCAACATCAAGCACCACTTTGAGCCGGGCTACCAATCCATGAGTGAGGAGTACATGGCCAAACAGATGCGCAGGGACGGCATAGACCCCGACAAGGCAGACAGCAACGCCAAGAGCGAGTACCGCAGAAGTCTGTTGCGCGACATCGCAAGAATAGGCGTGTTCGGCTACATTCTGCAATTCGCATGGAACTTTGGCGCATACCTGCCATACCTTATTGCAGGAGACGACAAGGATGAGAAGAGCAAGATGTGGGACGATGTAATCAGCCACACCATGTTCGGCAGCATTGAGGGACTGACAGGCGGAGACGTGATGAGTTCGGCAGGACAGATGGCACTCAACGGAGAAGCCGCCAACTGGAGTTACCTCGTAAAGGATATGCCGTTGGCAAGCGACCTTGCGGCCATACTTCAGAAGATGCCGAAAGACAAGGTAGCCGCCATGAACGATGTGGTGAACCTGCTTGTGCAGTCGGGCGTTGGAGTCAATCCGCAATCGCTGACCGATGCAGTGGTAGCCATCATGGACTATTGCGGAGACGATGCCGAGACCTCACGCGAATGTGCGCTGCTCATTGCACGCATCATAAACTGCCCACAGAGCCAAACCGACAAAATCTATTTTGACGAGTTGGGCGCAACGGCAGCAGAGGCAAGCAAGATGACACCAGCCGAGATAGCCGAGCGATATGCCGAGTACAAGATACACAGAGGTGCACCGCTCACTGGCTGGGCATATTCCGAGGAGGCACGGGACAGCGTAAAAACCGCACAGCAGAACCGCGTGCTGACCAAAGCCAAGGAGAAGATGAGCAACCGAATGGAGACCGAGGCCACCAAGCAGTTGCTCTCCACCTATGAAGAGGTGAGCAAGCAGCAGACCGAGTTGTCGAAATTGAAAAAGACCGACAGAGCCGCCTACCGTGAGGGCATGAAACAACTCCGTCAGAAGTACAATATGCGAGAGCACGGACGCATGAAACGGTACAAGCACGACATGAAACTGCTCACCGAGAAGTATCTGCGCAGCAAGAACGCAGAGGAGCGCGACAGCCTTGTGATGGTAATGACCACCACACGCGACAAGCTGCTTGACGACATCGGCAGAATGAACCAACAATAGTTAAACAATTTGGGACGGTGCTATAATATAAATTTGCATCGTCCCAAATTACACAATGAATATGGCAACAAAGAAACTACATAGAATGAGCCGTGTGATGCCGCAAAAGGAGTTGGACAGCGTGAGCCATGCAAGGCGCACGATGGGCAATAACCGTGCCTTTGAGGTGTTGTGGCAAGCACAGCAGTATTGGCTTGCGATGGAGACATTCCGCAGAGACCGTGAGAGGAACAAAAACTACACCTACGGTAGACAGTGGGATGACTATGTATGCGTGAACGGCAAGATGATGAAGGAAGAGGAACTCATCAAGAAACAAGGCAACGTGCCGCTGAAGAACAACCTCATCAGACGCATGGTGCAATCCGTGCTTGGCGTGTACCGCAGCCAAGCCAAAGAGCCGACCTGCACGGCAAGAGACAGAGACGAGCAACGGTATGGCGAAACCATGAGTACCGTGCTGCAATGCAACATGCAGCTGAACCGCATGACCGAGATAAACGCAAGGTGCATGGAAGAGTTCCTCATATCGGGATTTGTGGTGCAGCGGAAGTGGTACGGCTGGCGAGAAAACAAGCTGGACTGCTGGACGGACTATGTGCAGCCCAACAATTTCTTCATCGACAACAACATGAGGGACTTTAGAGGTTGGGATTGCAGTTGCTTGGGCGAGATACACGACATCTCGTTTGAGGACTTGTGCGGACGCTTTGCCCACAGCAAGGCCGACTACGACCGACTGGCCGAGATATACAAGTATGCCAAGGACAAATCGTATCTCAGTGCCATGTATGACAATTTCGGCTATCCCTTGCAAGGCTACTACGACTTCCTCGTGCCCTACGACCAGAGCCGATGCAGGGTAATTGAGGTGTGGCGCAAGGAAAGCAAGGAGAGAGTGCGCTGCCATGACGTGAACAACGGAGACGTGTTCAAGGTGGACATGGAGGACTTCAAGGAACTTGTGCTTGACGAGAATGAGAAGCGACTGCAACAGGCGCGAGAGTTGGGCATGAGCGAGGACGATGTGCCGCTTATCCGCTATGAGTGGTTCATGGACTCATACTGGTACTACTACATGCTCACCCCATTCGGAGACATACTTGAAGAGGGCGAGACACCCTACGAGCACAAGAGCCACCCCTACGTGTTCAAGGCATACCCATTCATAGACGGAGAGATACACTCGTTTGTGAGCAACGTGATAGACCAGCAGCGATACACCAACCGCTTGATAACGATGTACGACTGGATAATGCGAGCGTCAGCCAAGGGTGTGCTGCTGTTCCCGGAAGAATGTCTGCCCAAGGGCATGTCGATGGAAGATGTTGCGGACGAGTGGGCAAGGTTCAACGGCATCATCATGATAAAGCAGCCCAAGGCAGGACAGGCACTGCCGCAGCAGATAGCCAACAACTGCACGCAGATAGGCATCTCGGAGTTGCTGAACATGCAGCTGAAGTTCTTCGAGGACATATCGGGCGTGAACGGAGCGTTGCAGGGCAAGCCCGGCTATTCGGGCATGTCAGCCAGTCTGTATAACCAACAGGCGCAGAACGCCACCACCTCGCTGCTTGACCTGCTCGACACGTTCTCGGCATTCATCAGAGACGGAGCGTACAAGGACGTGAAGAACATACAGCAGTTCTACGACACACCGCGCGTATTCAACATTGCAGGAAAGAACTCCACCATCGTGGAGTACGATCCACGGAAGATACGCGATGTGGAGTTTGACCTAAGCATTGTGGAAAGCACCGCCACGCCAGCCTACCGCGCCTTGACTAACGACATGCTCATGCAGTTGTGGCAAGCCAAGGCAATCAGTGTGGAGCAGTTGCTTGAACACGGAGATTTCCCATTTGCAGACGAGTTGCTGCAGAGCATCAAGTCGCAGAGGGAGCAGTTGGAGCAAGGGCAAGTGCCGGACGGAATGTCGCCAGAACTTGCACAGCAGGTTCAGCAGGGAGCAAACATGCAAGCCGTGAACCAGGCACAGCAGATGATGCAACCACAATAAAGAAAAAGCCTCACTAAGCCTCCTTAGGCCGACTAAGCCAAAGGGACTTTGTGGGGCTTTTCTTGTTATATGGAAGCCTCGGAGACGGGGCTTCTGTCTTTTCGGAGTGTGCGGTTTGTGATAGGCACAAATTCTGGCATCTCCATTTCGCGATAGCAGATGTGCAGACCGATGGCACGCGTCATAAGCAAGTCGTCATGCTTGCCGACAATAGCACCATACGCGCCATTCGGCTTGCGCTCATAGGTGTCGTACTCGTCAAGACACCGTTTGTCGCGCTCGATATACAGACGCTCACGAATGACCTTGACCAAGGTGGAGATAATCATTGGCTTGGTGGCCACATTCGTATGGAAGCCATACTTGCGAGGCGCACCCTCGCGTATCTCGTCCTCGGACTGCTTGCGAGCGTAGAGATTGGGATAGATGTCTGAAATCTGATTGAGGATATACTGCGACTGGTCGCCACCCTCCACCTGCCGCTCCTTGTCGTGCGTCTCCAAGGTGTTGGACTCGATGACCAACAGCGAGTCGTTGTAGAAAGCAGCAATCTGCGCGGCACGCCATGCGAGACGGTCGATGTCGCAATGTCCGTACCACTGCGCAACGACAGAGGGAGGCTCGCTACCATCAATCATGCTCAGACGGTCGAACACCACGATGACAGACCAGTCCGCCTTGTTGGAGCGTCCGCCCACATCGACTACGGTAAGGTAGCGGTTGGTAACCTCGTAATCGTCAAACTTCTCGGGCATAGCCCAAATGGAAAGTAAGCCCTGCCTGTCCTCTCGGAAACGGAGATTAGAAAGAGCCTCCTCGCCCTCGTCGGCATCGGCATACACCTCGCCAACAAACTTAGGCTTGCGACAATATGGCTCAAACTGCTTGACAAGATATTTGTCGAACACCATTGTACCTGCATGAACAAATGCCTCTACATCGTCAGACGGAAACTCCGCAGCCATCACCGCAAAGTCATTCTTACCAGCACGCTCGTATATATACCAATGAATAGCCTCCAGTGTAGCCCCCTTTTCCCACAACGACCACAGATAGCGTCCACTCTCCTCGCGATTGGACGGAGTGTAGGCATTGTTGCGGTTTTCCCAAAGCCATTTGGCAAAGGCACGTAGTTCTTCGGCAGAGTCGAAAGGACGCGAGTAATGCTCAATCTGAAACCAAGAAATAAAAAGTGCCTCAAACTGTGACTTGACAGTAGGGTCAGCAGCGGCCGTATATTCCGCATCAAAGTAAGTGCCAACACCATCAGCAGTACTTTCCATAACAATCATCGTGTAAGGTCGTGCGAGAATACCAGAGCAAGCGGAACGCACAATATCTTCGGGCGACTTACCCTCCGTCTTTTTCCACAGACCCACCTCGGAAAGATGCACCAACGAGTAGGCACCGCCACGGCAACCGTTAGGACGCTCGGCTGTACCCACCTTAATTTTGCAGTCTCGTTGTGGCACACGGTACGTAGAACCCGACTTGCCGACACCGACAAGTTTAGGCTCATTCTCCGAATAGACCTCACCCAACTTGTGCAGGAACTCCACCGGGTGTTTCTTTATCATGAGGTCGAACATATCCTTGATTTCGTCAGATGCCGTGCCTTGGTGTGCGATGATGAGTGAGTTGAGACCTTTTTTGTGGAAGAACTGCAACCACGCCATGTAGAGTTGCACAGTCGTGGAGCCGCCCCACTGACGCGCTTTCAAGAGAATAAGACGGATAGGTAATCCTGCCTTTCGTTTCGCCTCAAAGCGCGACACGAGGATGCGCTGCGGATACCACAGACGGAAAAGCACGTCCTTTCCTGCGTCCTTGTTGTGGATATAGACGAGCGTAGCCGTCCAAAAAGGAAAGTCGTGCTTGTAGCGCAAGCGTATGAACGTGCGCGACACCTTGATGAAGTCGTCGTCATTCGGCTCAACGTGCATCACGGACGAGAGAAACTTGTCGATAGAGCCAGCCTTGACCAACTCCTTGACAAGCGGAATATTCATCATTTCAACAGGCAACCACTGAACGGGAATAGCAAAGTCGGCAATGCTGACACGGACACGTTTACCAATAGACCCCTCACCAGTGACAGGGTCGAACTTGGCGAACATGATTTCATTGCGCCTGTCATTCTCCGCAAGCAGTGCGGCAATCTCTGTATCTATCGTATTGGTTGTCATACCATCCATTCTTCATGCGGTAAATAAACTCCCCGACCGTGCGAGGTGTGAGATAGAACTTGGGCGCAGGTTGGTTGACAATCTTCGTAACCAACTCATAGACCGACTTGTCGGGATAATCCTCACGCATGATGAGGTATCTGCGGTAAATCTCCTCAAACATCTCACGCTTGTTGCTCCTCATGCGCGGCATGGGCTTTCCTGCCGCCATAGCGGAAATGACAATGGCCGCACGCTCCTCGCTCACCCAGAAACGAGAAGCAGGAGAGTCGGCCACCAACTGAAAGATAACAGGCATAACGATGATGCTTGCCTCGGCAAGTCTGTCGTGGTACACCCTCATAAGGTCGGCATTGCGCTCCCTTGTAAAATCCAATATGCTGCCAAAGTATTTCATAAAACAGGTTTAAGATTATAAGCCTTACTGTGCCTTTCTAAGCCTTTTTGAGCCGTGGGGAAAAGGCAAAACACACTATACAAAGGTACTTAAACCGACTCACAAAAGTTAAAAGTCAGTTCACCTCTTATATGGCTATTTTTGCATACGAATATTACACAACCATAAGAAAGTTAAGATAATGGCTGAAAACAATGGAGTTAAGAGCAGACGCGACCAGCAGCTGGAGCGGCTGAGAAAGAAATACCCCGACAAGAAGTTCGAGGACGATGAGGAAATCTACGGTCAGATTTCCGATGATTACGACCAATACGAGCACGACCTTGACGGCTACAAGGGCAGGGAGAAAGCCATGTCCGACATGTTTGCCGCAGACCCGAGGAGTGCGCAGTTCCTTGCCGACATGCACAACGGCCAAGACCCTGTGCTCGGCCTTGTGAAGAATTTCGGAGTGGACATCAAGGACGTGCTTGACGACCCCGAGATGCAGGACAAGATAGCGGAGGCCAACAAGGAGTATTTGGAACGTGTGGCCAAATCGAAACAGCTCGATGAAGAGTATGAGAAGAACATGGACGCAACGCTTGAGACCCTGCGCCAGTTCCAAGAAGAGCGCGGTATGACGGACGAGCAGATAGACGAGGTGGCCAACGCCATGCTCACCGTGGTCAAGGACGGAGTGATGGGCAAGTTCTCACGCGAGACCTTGGAGTTGTTCGTGAATGCCATCAACCACGATGCCGATGTAGCCAACGCTGGCGAGGAGGGACGTGTGGCAGGACGCAACGACAAGATTGTGGAGGGACTGCGCAAGCGCGACAAGGGAGACGGCACAGCACCGCTCAACGGCAAGAACGGAGGCGCACCGAGTCAGCATAAGAGTTCACAAAGCATCTTTGACCTCGCCAACGAAGCCGTGTAGCCCATGAAAGGAGAAGTAGTGAAGTTTCCCCCAGAGGGCAAGAGACTAAAGCCAACGACCGGGAGCGCAGGGTTGAGAACCCAATTGCCGGGCGCAATGGCATCAGTAAGCAATCTCGCGAGCGCGACAGGCGGTATAGCCCCCGGCAACCTCGCACAGACCGATAGCAAATAACATTATTCACAAACTAAAATTTTAAGACATGGACGGAGAAACCGTACAAGTAGGTGGAACTACAACCACCACCCCTGCACCAGGCACAGCCGGTGTAGCAAGCCAAGTGCCGGGAGCACCCACTACCGTCAGCGGAGTTGCAGGCGCGACAGGCGGAATCGGTCCGGGCAACCTCGTACAGAGCGACCTCGACCAAGAACTCTACAAGTTCAAGAGTGACGACACACCGCTTACGCAGCTCATGCTGAAAGCGAAGAAAGTAAAGGTGAGTTCGCCCGAGGTGGAACACTACATGATTGACGAGCCACGCTCCAGCGTGACCACGACCACCAAGGTTACAGCAGGAACAGCCAAGCAATTTGTGCTGCCGTTGCTTGCCAACGATGCCGAAATCCCCAGACCTTACGGCACACTGCTCGTAAAGGGAGTGGACGGCTATGCAGACGATGGCAATACCAAGACACCGGGCAAAGACCTCATGCTCTTCGTTACAGGCCAAGACCCCACATCGAACAACCCGATTGTGAGAGCCGTGAACGGCCCGAAAACCAATACGACAGACGAGAGCTGCACCACGCCCGAAATTCCTGCCGGGTCAACACTCATCATTCTTTCCAATGCCCTCTACGAGACGCAGAAGAAAGTTGACCCCGACCTCATCGTGCCACAGGCGCAGATGGTATATCTTCAGAAGCGCGGTATGAACCAGATTGTATCTGACTACTACGAGGCGCAGAAGAAGAAAATCCCATTCGGCAAGGCAGTGATTGCAGAGGCCGCTATCACCAACTTCAAGGTACGCTGCAACAGAACACTCTACGCAGGTCGCAGAGGCAAGATGACGGTGCAGACACCCGAAGTCGGTCCGCAGACCATCTACTTCACCGAGGGTGTGCGCTACCAAGTGAAGAAGGAACTCAACCACACAGGCAAGTGGACGATTGAGGAAATCATCGCCCTTGCCAAGATGATTTTCACTGGTGAAGATGTGCCTAAGAACGTAATTGCCCTTGCTGGCAAGAACTTCTTGGAGAACATCCAGTGCATCGACTACTCCAAGCACCCGGAAATTCAGATTACCACCAAGACCAATCCTGTGGGCTGGCTAGTGACCAACTTCCACACCGTGTTCGGAGACATCGAGTTCAAGCACGACCCGACACTCGACCGCTTGAAGTGGAGCAACTCCGCATTCATCGTTGCGCCCGACCGCCTTGTACACTACCAGTACTCGGCAGAGCACTCGTCAAATGACCGTGTGGAGGGCGAAGAGGCAACACGCGAGGCAATCCTCGTGTGGGACGCACTCGCACTCAAAGGCTCATGCCACATGTGGATTAACGGTGAGGGCGACAACGAGAACGCCACAGCCGTACAGATACACCTTTGGGACAGCACGGACGCACCCGAAAGTCCTGTTGAGGGTGGCGTGTACTATCTGTTGCAGGACTGCCCGGGCATCAATGCAGATGCCGTCAGCGGTCAGATGTGGCAATACAAGAGCGCAGCATGGGTGGAGTACGCAGGTGAAGTGATGGCCACCGAGTAACCCGAAGTTTAATTAAACCAATAATCAACCAATAGAGGCGGATAGGTAGCAATGCCGTCCGCCTTTATTTATAATAATCAGACAACGAAATGAAAAAGAAGAGAATAACCTACGGAGTGTACGGCATGATGGAATACCAAACTATCATCAAGATAGGCAGAGCCACACTCAAAGTATTGTTCACTGACGGCTCAATGACCGCCATCGGACAGAACCCTGCGAAGTACACCACAAGCGACTTCCTTGTGCAGCGTGCCATCGAGAACAGCAGAGAGTTCAAGAAAGGCCGCATCATGACGGTGAGCACCATTGAACTTGACGAGGACGTGCGCATTGAGCGCAATCCTGCCAAGCCGAGCACGCAGACGGCAAATGTGGCGGCAAAGGCTGTGATTGACAATAAGCCTACCGAAGCCTCTTCAAGCCATACTACGCCTGTGGCGGAGGACGTGGAGTACGAGAAAACCGAGGAGGCAGATGCAGGTGGTGTTGTAACACCAACGGACGAGGCAGATGCGGATACTATCGAGGAAGAGCCAGAGTCAGAAAGTGAAACCGATGCCGAAGAGGACACCACAAGCGAGGAGACCGCAGCCGAGGACAATACGGCAGAGGGCAAGACCGAGGTGGAGTTTACCGACAACCAAGAAGCCAAGGACTACATCTTCAAGAACTTTGGCGTTAAGCCCGGCACGATGCGCAACCGTGAGGACATCAAGGCCGTTGGCGAGACCTACGGAGTGAAAATCACGTTTGTCAACGAGAAGTAAGGAATGACGATATGGTGTACAAAATCGAAGTCGTGGAGCAAGATGTGCGCATCGCCATAGACGAAAACAAGACCAGCGAGCAGCTCATCAGCGATGAGGATATTGACACCTTGTCGTTGAACGAAGTGATACACTCGAAGATAGAAGAGGCCGTGCGCAGGGTGGAGACCACCGCCCCCGTGTATCTCTTGGAAGAGGGACACGAGTTTGGCGAGGCTGTGTATTGGGAGGACAACGGCAGCGGTTGGGTGCTGCTCCCCGACGACTTCATGCGGTTGATAGCATTCCGCATGAGCGACTGGGAACGCACTTGCTACAATGCCATTTCGGTGGACGACCCACTCTATGACCTGCAATCGTCAAGATACAAGGGCGTGAGAGGCAGCGTGCAGAAACCAGTGTGCGCGGTGGTGAACCGAGCCGAGGGAAAGGCGTTGGAGTTCTTCAGCTGCAACAGCGAGGATGCCTACGTCAAGCGAGCCACCTACATACCCTATCCCAAGATAGACGATGAGGACGGCATCGACATCTCCGAGCGTTGTTACACAGCCGTAGTCTATACCACGGCAGCATTAGTACTAACCGCCTTTGGCGCGACCGACAAAGCAGAGAAGTTGAACGCCTTGGCAAAATCAATAATGGAATGAGTTCAATACCAACAAAACAGATAGACGGTGATGTGGCCGTAGGCCGCAACGTCAGCATTGGCGGTTCGGGTACGGTGCGTGGCTCCATGACCGTAGGCCACAACCTGACCGTGGAGGGTTGGCTTGAAGCCAAGAACATCAAGGGACCGAACAAAGGTCTGTTCAAGACCGCAACGCAACTGCGCGAGGCATACCCCAACCCACACGAGGGTTGGTGGGCATTGGTGACCGTGGAGGGCAGCGCATCATCAGACCACTTGGGACAACTCTATGTGGCAGACGGTGGCACATGGGTAGCGCAGGTGGACAGCAGCGGAAATCCATTGCTGAAAGGCAACCCCACCGTGGACAGCACCGAGTATATGGAAGCCGTGGATGAAATGACAGCCGACCTTGAGGCTGTCAAGGTAGATGTGAACCAAAACAAGGAGGACATCAAGAGCCTGCGCAGCACGCAGACCTCGCACACGGACAGCCTTAACACCCTCAACTCGCAGATGGGAACGGCAAAGACCGACATTGCCAATCTGAAGAAAACCGTCAGCGACAACAAGAGCGAGTTGGCAAACAGCATCAGCGGTGTGCAGAAAGACCTCACCGCATTCAAGAACACCAAGGGGACTGCAGATGGACTTGCACCTTTGGACGAGAAAGGACAAGTACCCTCGCAGTATCTGCCTGGATATGTGGACGATGCGCTGGAGTTTGGCGGCATTGTATCGGGCATTACCGCACAATTCCTGTCAGTCAGCAAATCATCAACGGACGAGAATTGTGCCGTGGTGTACAACAAGACCACTGAAACATTCGTCTTACGCTACACCCAACCCTCAGAGTCAGAGTTTGACATGCGTCCGACCATCACCTATTATAACAACTGGCTGGACGGAGACCTCTTTGGCGATGGGACTGTATTGGGACGCAAGCCCCACAGCGGCAAAATCTTCATGGACGTAAGCACCAACAAGACCTACCGTTGGAGCGGCACGACACTGGCCGTAATCGGCTCGGACTTGGCACTCGGCCACAGCAGCGGTACGGCATTCCCCGGAGACGAGGGAGCGGATTTGCAGGAGCGCATGAGCGAGGCAGAGAGCACGGCAACCATCAGCCGACAACTGATAGACGAGAACAGCGCGGAGTTGCTGAACCGCAACACAATCAACGCCAATGTGCTGTTGTCGTTGGGCGACCGTGAAGTGTCGTTCTCCGTGGTGCTTGAAAAAATCTTCGATTTGGAGAACAAAGCAAGATACATGAAACCCGGTATCGTGCTGTCGTTCCTCTCGGAGACAGGCATACAAAACAAGCAGTGGACGAACTACGGCAAGGAAACCGAGACCGACTGGAAAACCGAGGCCAACTGGACAGACTTCGGCTCGAACGGCAGTGCCATAGGCAACACGGTGAACGTGAACGACATCTGCGAGGACACTGAATACACCCTTTCGACCGCCATCAAAGCTGTGCAGGACAAGGAGAAAGAAAGCGGACTATCGTATATGAAGAGCGGTGTCGTGCTGACCTATAAGACAGCCGATGTGACCAGCAACGGCTCGCCCAAGTGGGAAGCCTACCAGTTCACGCGCACCATGGACGACATCAACCCGGCAGACTTGAAACCTTGGGTGGAGTTCGGAGGAGGCGGCAACAATGCCGTGCCGACCTCGGACACCCCCGAAAAGGACGGCAAGGAGGCATTCTCCACAGGAGGTGCATACGCCAACATACCCACCACACTGCACATTGACACCGAGACGCAGGGCGTGGTGAAGCTGCAACTGCAGAATGCCGGGCAGGAAGCCGTGGGCGACGAGGTGCAGTTTGCCGTAGGCGGAGGAGGCGGAGAAAGCACAGGCACGATTGTGAGCATACAGTTTGAGCAGAGTCCGCTGTATGCCAAGGCTGGCGGCAGCGTGGTGATGAAAGCAGCCGTGCGAAGCGTTACCACACAAGGCAGCCAAGAACTGAGCAACATGATAGAAAAGGTGTTGCTCAAAGACCGCGACACCGGGCAGACCTTGGAGACATTCATGTTCAACAGAGCATCATCGGCAAGCGGAGACACCTACGACTTCGAAATGGACGTGAGCAGCTACTTCGTGACGGCCACCACCAAGCGTTTCCAGCTCATCGCTTATGACGATGCAGGAAACACAGGCAGCAGGAACATCAACGTGAGCGGTGTAGATGTTACCATCAGCAGTGTGCAGACCCTCAACTACACGGCAAGCACCGCCCTTGCCGCAGGAGGAGCCGCCAAGAGCATACCGATGTACAAGTTTGCCAACAACGCATCGGACAAAGGCATCAAGGTAGTAACCGAGATATACATAAACGGAGAGTGGCAGACACTCGGCACAAGCGTAGTTCTCGACACCTACTCGCACTCCATCACCATAGACCCGAAGAGCTGCTTGGACGAGACACTGACACATGGCGCATACCCCCTGCGCATACACGGAGAAGATGTAGGTTCGGGCGTGATGGGCAATTACCTCCACACAGCCGTCATGGTGGTGGAGAGCGGCAACAACACCCCGATAGTGGCCATGCGCTGGTACACCGAGCAGTTGCAAGGCAAGAGGAAGCTCTACGAAAACATCGAGGTGGACTATGCCGTGTATGCAGCCGACACGGACGAGCCGCAAGCCGTGGTGTGGTATGACGGAGCGCAGGAGACCACCACCGTAGCCTACCGGGGACAGACCAACACGTTCACCAAGCAAGTGCAGGAGAGCGTGCATGACGGCACAAAGAGCGTGTCGGTGAAAGTGACGTGCGGAGACACTTCATCGGAAACCGCCACATTCATTGTCGATGGCTCGCTTGTAGATGTGGAGGAAGTGACCACCATGCGCGAATTCAACATCACGATGGACTCACGCAGCAACGGAGAGACCGACAAGACCATCAAGGACGGAGGAGTGGAAATCACCGTTGAGAACTGCAACTGGTCGAGCAACGGATTTGTCAAGGACACCTACGGCACACCCACCTACGGCACGGAGAACGACAAGGGACGCATGGCACTCCGTATAGCCGAGGACATGAAAGCCGTGTGTTCGTTCAAGCCGTTCGCCAACACCAGCATCGAGCAGAACGGCATGGCACTGAGTTTCACGGTAAAGGTGAAGAATGTAGAAGACCGCACGGCACGCATCATCGACTGCCTGGGCGACAACCAGCTCGGCTTCTACTTGACAGGCGAGAAACTCGTGTTCACCTGTGATGGAGCAACCGCAGCCAACCCCGACGACTTGGGCGCACAGCAGACAGCCGTAGCCCTGTATGCCACTGACAAGGAGACACGTTTCGACATTGTGATAGAGCCGACCAGCATAGCCCCATACAGCGGCATAGGCTCCATCAAGATATATGTGAACGGAGACGAGGCCGCAGCCACCTATTACAATGCCGGGAAGTTTGCCCACAACGACATGCAGATAAAGTTTGACGGCACGAAAGCCGACATCTACCTGTACCGTGCCATCGGCTGGGCCACCTACTACAACTACCGACAGGCATTCAACAACTACTTGGTGGGACAGAAAGACACCGCAGCCATGCTGACGGAGTACGAGAAGAACCAAGTGATGGCCTCGCAGACCGCAGAGGGAACAACCAAGGACAGGCCGACCATGCAAGCGTGCATAAACGCAGGACTATGCTGCGTGACCCTGCTGAAGAATGCCGACACCCCCGACATCGAGCAGAGCTACCCCGGCTACCTCGACAAGCTGGACGGAGACAAGAAGACCAAGGCATACTTTGACTGGGTAATCCGTTTCCCCGACAGACCGTGGCAGGACTGCAAGGTGTACAACGTGCCGACCACGAACCAAGGCACGACCTCATCGCTGCGCCCCATCAAGAACAAGAAAGGCAAGTTCAAGGGCTGCAAGATAGAGATGCTCCACACCGAGGAGGACTTCAAGAACGACCCAGTGGCACTGGCCAAGTTCCAAAAGGCCAAGAAGATGGCCGCGAAGAGCCAGATACAGGTGATAGACGGAGGATTGTGGGTGAAGACCATCACCATCAAGGTAGACTATTCCGACTCGACAGGCGCGAACAACGGAGCGACCATGGAGCTGATGAACAAGACCCAGCGAGCCATGGGAGCCGACTACATGACCCCTGCGCAGAACGCCTACAACGGAGGTGACACGATGAACACCAGCATCGACAGCGTGACGTGCGCCCTATTCCGCACCGACCAGCAGAGCGTGGACGCGACCAACGCGACCTACGCCTACTTCCATGCCAAGGCCAACTTCAACGTGGACAAGGGCAACCCCTCGTTCTTCGGCTTCGAGAAAGTGAGCGGCTACAACAGCGACTGCTTGAACTATGGCGACTTTGTGGAACTCGTGGCCGAGAAAAACCAAGACCTCAACATCTTCAAGGTGCAGACCTTGGCGAAGAGCGAAGAGCTGATAGCCTCGAACATCTACATGCTGAGCGAATACTGCGGAGAGAAGCACATCTTCTTGGAGAATGACGGCACAGGCACGATGCAGGAGACCACCGCCACAGCCGACCCCACGGAAGTGGACAAGAGCCTTGCCGAGGTGCTGGCAGACGATGTGAACAACTACGACTGGGGAACGGTGTACCTGACCAACGACTACAAGTATGTGAAGTACAGCGGAGGCAAGTGGAAAGACACCACAGGCAAGATGCAGTATGACACAAGCACCAAGAAATGGGGCGTGACAGGCAGGGTGCTGAACCCTGTGGAGTGCTACGAATACTTGAAGTACGACTCCCTCTGCTGGCTGCAAGGCGTGAACGGCATAGACGACCTCATGCGCATAGACCAATCGACAGGCGAACCCGTGTGGCTCGGCTACTACGAGAGCCGATACCCCGACGATGACGACTTGAACGACCTCTACGCCAAGGGAAAGAAAGTGCCGTACAACCTATACAAGTGGCTGCTATGGACACAGCAATGCTCGCAAGACCGTACCGAGGCAGACGGAAACATCACCCTGCACGGCAAGAGCGTGGCAGGAACAAAGGAGAACCGATTGAAAAAGTTCTGCGAGGAACTCTACCTTTATGCCAACGTTCGTTCTACGGGTTGTTACATTATAGGTACTGATTATGTGCTTGCTGTTGACCAACGAAGCAAGAACATGATGATTTCGTTCTATCTTGACATCAACGGCAGCATACGCGCCTACTTCAACCATTGGTATGACGGAGACTGTTGTTGGCTTGCTGACAATGACTGCGGTATTACTGTGCCATGGGATTTGGACAGCGTGACAGACACTAAGCATTATTACCAAGGTTGGAACTCTGTAATGTTCAAGCAAGGTTATGCAGCTGACAAGTTCTGGCTTGAAGATGAGGGCAAGATCACCATCACGCTGCACGACATAGCGGGCGACATGCGCAGCGCGGAGGCAGACGGCGTCAAGATATTCTCCGCAGACGGCTGCAAGAAACTCTGGATCACCGACCGCATAGCGAAGTGGGCGAAGATAACCAGCTCGTTTGACGGAGAGCGCAAGTACATCGAGAACTCAAAGGCAGGTGCAAACTACTACTATGCCGTACACGGATTGCGATATGAGGACTTGCCCGTGACGTTTGAGAAACGCTTTGCCTACCGTGACGGCTACTACCAAGTGGGCGAGCTGTACACTAATCCGTTCAAGATGCGTGCCGTGGGTACGGACATCAGCATCAAGATAACGGCAGTGCAGGACGGCTTCTTCGGATTAGGCGTGGACCGTGCGGACGCTTGTGTGGACAGCTGCTATCTGAAAGCAGGAGAAAGCTACACGCTGAAGAGCGGCATGACCGCCACAGGCGCAGGAACGATGCTCTACGTGTTCGGAGCGACACGCCTTGCCAGTCTTGACATCAGCGGCTGCACCCCGAAAGCCGAGGGTTGGGACATATCGAACTGCACGATGCTGCAAGAACTGATACTTGGCGGAGCGGACTACACGCCAGCCGAGGAAAGCGGAGCAATCACGCAGCTCAACATGGGCAACAAGAGTTTCCTCAGACGCATAGACGCACGCAACACCAAGGTAACAAGCATCATCGCCTCGTACTGCCCGAGACTGAAAGAGGTGTTGGCGAGCGGTTCGCAACTGTCGAGCATAGACCTTGCCGAGACAGCCCCGATAGAGACCCTTGAACTGCCAGCCACCATGACCACGCTCTACTTCAAGAACCTGCCCAAGCTGACCTATCCTGGCGGACTGACCATAGCAGGAATGACGAACGTGAAGAAAATGTTCCTTGACGAGTGTCCGCACATCGACACCATGACCCTGCTGCGGCAGATAACCACGGCAGGACAGCTGAAGAGCGTGCGCATACCGGGCGTGAACGCCACCGCCAGCGTGGAGATGCTGCGCGGCATCATGCAGAGCGGAGCCGTGGGCATAGACGCGAACGGCAGCACCTACGATGAGACCGGGCAGTGCAGCGGCATCATCGGCCGATGGATACTGACAGAACTTGTGGAGGACAGCGAGGTGGAGGCATTGCAGAAATACTTCCCGAAACTGACCGTCATCAACTCGCAGTTCTCGGTGGTGAAGATAGACGACATCGTGAGCGGAGACTTCTGTGAGCGATACAGCAACCCCGAAAACAAGACAGGCTCGGACTACGACAAGACCTTTGTGGCGAGCGGACACACACTGAAGATATTGCAGGAGACCCACGCCTACAAGTGTACCTACAACTCCAAACTCAAACAGATGGAGGGCGTGCAACTGAGCGACAGCGACTTCAACTATCTTGCCACAGGCGAGAGTTTCGATGTGGGCGATAGCGCAGGAGAGGGCTTTGACATCTTCCACCATCTGCCCCACCACTGGTACAAGGGCGTAAACGACTACAAGAACCAACAGAAGTACATCGTCTATTCGACCACGGAGAACGAGCCGCTATCCACCGTGAACAACAAGCGCGAGGCCATGCTATCGGCACTGCTCTATGCGGAGAACACAGGCGTGTATGCTGACGAGGCAGAGGTAGGCACGGTGATAGACGAGAACATCATCACCACCACAGCCAACGTGAACGCCTACCGCATGGACGTGGAGGGCATGAAGCAGGTGAGATGGCCGGGACTGAACCACGCAAGGCTCGGAGCCGTGTTCACGGACGAGAACGGACAGATAGTAGGCAAGTTCAACATGATGGTGAGCCACACCTACTTCGACTTCTCGATAGGCAACTACGTGTTCTGCGATGTGCCTGGCGGAGCGAAGTGGATGTACTTCACCTCGTACCGCGACATAGAGGACAACCTGTGTCTTGCCGTTGATAGCGAGCATATAGAGGCCATAGAACCCGAATGGACGGAGCACACCGTTGGCGAGAACGACAGCCTCTTGGGAACATACCCCATCACCATAGACGGACTGAAACGACCAAGGAGCATATCGGGCGCGGTGCGCTCACGCAAGGGAGACGGCACTTCGCAGACCTCGGCAGAATGGGCATACGACACTGACGGCAACCCGACAGAGACACCGACCGGGACGATACACTACACGGCAAAGGACTTCCAAAACAGTGCGCACATGCGCGGAGAGGGCTACCAGCTCCAAGACTACGAGCAGCACAAGGAAATCAGCAACCTGTGGTGGGCGACCAACGGCACGACCAACGAGCAGTCTGTTGTTGGCAATGGCGCACACGATGCCACGCTGAACAGCCTCGACAACATAGGTATGGCCGACACCTCGTATGTGGGCAACGCAATGAACTCCATCATGGGACTCAAACACTATGTGGGCTGCGACTCGGAATGGATGGACTACATAGCAGGAAACGTGCAGAGCTACGAGACATTCTACAAGAACCGCTGTGTGGAGACCAACGATGACCCCATAGACTACAACAAATTCCACATCTATGACCCGGTGAAGAAAACCGAGCGTGTGGTGCAGAGTGTGAACTCTAACGGCAACTGCGTTGTGAGAGTGGTGCATGGAGCGAAGTGCGACATCTTGCCAAGCAAGGTGCATCAGACAGACACAAGCAAGTACACCACACACTATGCGGCAGGTTTGTGGTTTCCGGGCAGCAGAGGCTGCTGTGTTCTGCGGTCTGGCAGCAACTCGGAGGCGTACGGCGGTCTCGCCTTTGCGTACGCGAACAACGCTTCTTCGTTCTCGAGCACGAACTACGGTGGGCGGCTGGCCTTCCGCGGCAAATTCGTAATAGTCGGATAAAGCGGCAAGCGTAGCCACGAAAAAAGCGTCAGAGGGAGAGCCGACGATAGGAGGCTGCTCCCTCTCCCTGCTTTCTCGCGTAAGCGAGTTTTTTATGAGCGATGCAAAATAATTGCAAAAGTTGTAGGATATATCAACTTTAAGTATTACCTTTGCAGCATGAATTCAGAGAGGAAGATATTACTTTACAAAGACTACTTCCTCACGTTCTACCGCTCTTTGGAAATGGGCGCACAGAAGAAGATAGACTATGTGCTTGATGTGCTGAAGATGCAGGAGAGAGTGAGTGAGAAATTTGTGAAGTTCATCAAGGACGGACTCTATGAGATTAGAGCCAGTTACAATGGGAATATATACCGTGCATTCTTCATCTTTGATGAGGGCAACATCGTGATGCTGTTCAACGGCTTTCAGAAGAAAACCCAAAAGACACCCTCAAAGGAGATAGAGAAAGCACTTGAACTTAAAAAGGAATATTATGCAGCAAAGAAATGACATTAGCAGTTTCGATGCCATTCTTGATGCCAAGTATGGCGCAGTAGGAACTGCGGAAAGAGAAGCGTTCAGAAAGGAGGCAACCAACTATTGTGTAGGTCAGATAATCCTTGACGCAAGAAAGCAAGAGCACATGACGCAATCAGACCTTGCCAAGAAAGTGGGAACAGACAAGACCTATATCTCACGCATAGAGAAAGGCGTGATAGAGCCGGGTGTCGGCATGTTCTTCCGCATCATTGATGCGCTTGGTCTGAAAGTGGACATAGTGCGTCCGATTATGTAAGCAAAGGAGCAAAAGGCAGAAAATCCCACGCGCCGCTGTGTTCTGCGGTCTGGCAACAACTCGAATGCGAACAGCGGTCTCGCCTATGCGAACGCGAACAACGCTTCTTCGAACTCGAACACGAACTACGGTGGGCGGCTGAAATTCTTTGGTTAAAATATAATCGGAGGTCTCTGACGTGGCACGAGGATTGCCACAAACAAACTCCGAGGGATTAGAGCCTCGGCAACAGCATATAAATATGGAAGCCGGAACACGACATTAACCACATGTGGGGAGTGCGCAAGTATCTCCCCACAG
>ERZ857629.1617-NODE-1617-length-23836-cov-4.842942_pt1 | contig 23836 bp, 23 predicted proteins | sample MGYA00519700_ERZ857629 | MGnify/ENA primary metagenome ERZ857629 (study PRJEB31778, sample SAMEA3449351) | human gut metagenome | biome: human gut; feature: human-associated habitat; material: faeces | place: United Kingdom | collected 2010/2012 ...
GGGGGGGATATTCTCAAATCTTCTACGTTGTCTTGTGTGTTCTTAATAATTTTTTTAATGTTCATACGTTTAACTCCTTGACTTAATTTATTTTTTTGATATATTATAGACAACCTAATCGGCGAGGGGCTTTCGCCCCTGCCGTTCGGATTGCGGTTTATTTACCGCTTTGCTGAGCCTTGCTAACTTTGACGGTTACGCTTTCAACTTTGCCGTCTTTGTCGTAAGTTACTTTTATGTAGCTTATCTCATAGCAAGGCTTTTTTTCTTTTGCCGGATTCTCATCTCGATTAGCATTAACTGCTATTGCATCTGAAATATTTTCTTAACATTTCCTTGCAATTTTTTAGTAAGAGATTTCGCCATTTAGTAACACTTTTTAAGTAACAAAATTTAGTAACAAGCACCTGTTTTTGAGCATAGAAAAAGCCGAGCGATTAAACGCCCGGCAGTTTCTTCTTTTTGCCGTCCAAATCGACTTTTATGCCGAAATATTCGTTAGAAAAGAATAATACGAACTCTAACTTATCGTCAGGGTTCGTATTATTCACTAATGGCGGAGAGAGGGGGATTCGAACCCCCGATACGCTTATTCACGTATGCCCGCTTTCCAAGCGAGTGCCTTCAGCCGCTCAACCATCTCTCCACGGCTAAATATAGTTTGCGTTTTTGACGCTTGAGTATTCTACCATATATTGTACAAAAAATCAAGTAAAAATGCTGAAAATTTTGCTTTTGCAAAAATAATTTCTTTGCGAAATGTTGATTTGGTATGATATACTATAACAGACCGATTAAAACAAATGAGACGAAGTTGTAAAATAAATAGAAGGCGAGAAAAATAGTATACAGGAGTGATGCACAGACAAAAATTGGTTTGATAAGCGGTTACTCGATAAGATATATTTTTAAAGTTTAAAACCGAAATTTTTTGATGAGTTTGTTTGGATACATAGGCTTAAATCTATGGTTTTGCCGTTGCAAGCGTGTATCGGTTATGGTATGTAGATTGAGAAGAATACCGACATGGAGGAGAATTAGTATGGATATTGTTAAAGCAAAAAGTTTGCTAAAAGATTATACGTCTGTTGTTTTTAAAGACGATACAGTATACTACAGCGAGCATAGAGGAGTAAAGCCGCTGATGATTTTATTCGATAACGGCGTTGACGTTTCTTGTGGCGAAGCTGCGGATAGAGTGATAGGCAGAGGCGCAGCGTATTTGTATGTAGCGCTTAAGATAAAGCATGTTTCGGCGTATGTTATAAGTAAGCCGGCAATAGAAGTGCTTGAGCGTTACGGCATCGAGTTCGACAGTGACGAAGTCGCAGACAATATACGTAATCACACAAACACCGGGATTTGCCCGATGGAAGAAGTAACCGAAAACGCAACCTGCCCGCAAGAAGCTATAAAATTAATGAAGGCAAGATTAAAACAAATGTACGGAGATAAAGCATAATATTTTTGGGATAAAACGCATTGACGTATTTTGCGACGATTTCTGCGCAATTTTATGTGTTTAGGCTAAAGCGGAGATTTGTCTAAGCGAACTTTTTATTCACTTATTTTTATGTAATGAACAAAAAATAGCATATAATCGATACCAAGAACACGCAACGATTCCAAAATATAAATTAAATTATAAAACGATTCTAAAAATCGATACAAAATATTGTTTTTTATGTTATAACAGATCTATATATAATGTATATAAATTTGGAATTGATATAGTTGACCCAGAAATTCCAATAACGGCTCCAGAAGTAGATGTTATAGTTAAAAATACACCATTATCCATAAAAACGATGACAACAAGCAGTGATAGATGGTCTTCCGTAAAGTTGATTTGGACTGTTGATGCACAAAAAGCTTTGCAATTTAAAAATACTTATATTCCGTATTGCGATATGTTAATGGCTAAAATCCATTGGAATGATAATGGCAAACTCTTGCTTTTTTCAAAAGAATCACAAATTGGGGTTCTAAATCAAATTGGCAGAGATAGATACATTAAATTGCCAAAAGTAAACACAAACGCACGAGGAGTTGAAATCTCTCGGGAAGCTCTCTTGTTATTGGAAAAATGCCAAGATACAAGATGTATTGATATTAAATTCACAAGAGAAAAAATTGATTATAGAGAAGTTTATACTAAATGGCTTGATGCGTGGGGAGAAGACTATTAAACAAAAGCTAAATCGAAAACGATTAAGTTTTTTCGGTGCCGCCGGTCGGAGTCGAACCGACACGGTATCACTACCACCGGATTTTGAGTCCGAGTGCGTAGCCACTTAGCCGAGCGAACGAAGAGAGCGAACGCCACGAGCGAAAGCGAGTATTCCGCCACGAGGGTGGTGGAAGAGGCAGATAAAATCAAAAAGAATTTGCGGAAAACGGACAAAAGAAAAAGAACGCAATAAATAAGTGCGTCACCCATAGGGATTTAAATTAAATAAAGTAAAAAAGCAAACCAAAATTGTTTGCTTTTTATTATTCATAATGTAATACTCCTTTGAATTTTATTTTAATGCTTGCCATTTTTGCCATTTGCTACAACTTGCCATAGGATTCATCTGCGCTTGATTAAATCCACCTCCACAACATTTACCCGTTTGGTTTTGTTCAAATACAGAGTATGAACCGAAAGCGTCCGTACTTCTACTTCCTGCCCATAAAGCACAAGTGGCGCATACTTTAAAAGAACTTGGTAATCTGTTTTCCATTTTTTTAACCCTCCTTTTGTTGATAAACAAAGTATAGCATAGTCGTTATACCATATTTGGGATTATAAAGACCAGTCCTTCATAACAATTAAAAATTCTTTAGTGAATTTTTCCACCAAAGTTATAAATTCTTCGTCTGTTGTTGCTTTTAACCCTTTTGGTGTTTCGCCTATTTGTTGTTTATAATTTTGACAAATAAATGAAGTATAACTTTTAATATTTTCTTTTAGGATACTAAATTTTTCCGCATCTCTTTCAACGCCATAAAGCAAAATTCTTGCCGCAAAATTATCTTCCAAACAATCTCTACTTCTAATTTCTAAATATGGAGATTTTTCTGAAAACCCTAATTTTTTAATTACAAGACAAATATATGGGTATTGTCCTGCTTTCCACACGCCTACTTGGTATCCGTTTTTATTTAAGTGAGGAACTATTGAATTATTAAAATAACTTTCCCACTTTACAAAATCTATATTAGTGTTGTTTTCTTTTGGTTTCTCGTTCGTATAGTAAGCACTATAAAGCTTATACACGTAAGCAATATAATAGTCAAGAACATCATTGAAAGTGCTATTATCATTTAAAAAAAGATTATAAATACTGTCAATATCAAATATACTCCATCCCGCCTTATCTATACGTTCTTTTTCTTCATTGGATATTTTAGCTGTTTTATAAAAAATTTTATACACTTTTTCTATAGGTTTTTCACCTACTTTTACAAGCCAATTACAGTGTGCATTAATTTTTTCATTATAATTATCTAATTGCTTATGTTCTTCACTTATTGTCTTGTCTTCAATGACTATTAAATAATCTTTGCCATCATATTTAAACCAAACAGAAATATCTATTTTGTTCCATTGCGCAGTCGTTTTTAAGTCTTCAATTTTTGAAAAATTAAGGCTGTCTTTTGTGAAAGCATTAAAAACCTTTTTACATATTTTAACAACTTCTTCATTTTCACAATCGTGGTTTTCAAACAACCATCTTAAAAAAGCATCTTGAGATAATTCTTTTGTCGCATAATCAAATAAATTTTTCATTTGACTTACTCCTTATATTTTTCATTTGCAGCTCGCACGTTTTTCTTTATGCGTTCTCTAAGTTCTAGCGGCGACAAAACTTCAACGGCGTTAAGATATTGCATCGCCCAATATTCCATTGCGTTTATACTAGCGTGCACTTTCACTAGATAAACGCATAACCGCATCTATAAAATGCTTTTTATTTATGCTTGTTAAATTTTCATATCCAGCATATACACCTGCTTCGTTTACGACACTTTCTAAAAAAGCACATGATTTCCCTTCTAAAAGGTTTGCAACGAACTCTGCTGAAACGTCTTCAGTTATTGCCTTGTTTTTCAAGAAGTGTGCAATAATTTTTATTGAATCTTCCTTGTTTGGTATTTCAATTTTCATTTGTTTGCCAAATCTTCCTTCTCTTAATAAGGAATAGGGAATGTTTAATATCTCGTTCGCCGTTGCTACAACGAATACGTCCTTTCCTTTTAAATCTTCAAAGCAAGACTGGATAGTTACGAATTCTTCTTTATTGTTATCTTCTCTTAAATTGTCTTGCGCAAACTTATCCATATCGTCTAAAAAAACGATTGACGGCTGATTATTGATTGCATTTTCAAAAGTTTCCCTAATTTTATCTACAAAAGCACCGTCTGCACGGTCTTTTTTGCACGAAAAGCATTTTCTTCCACTTTCTTCAATCAAGGTTTTAGCCATAAGAGTTTTTCCTAACCCAGGCTCTCCATGTAAGAGAATAGCCTTTGGCATCTCTACGCCTAAAGCAGAGTACTTTTCTTTGTTCTTCATTACGTCGCAAAGGCGCATCAATTCTTCTTTTTCAGTTTCATAACCGATAATTGCTTCAAATTTTTTCATATTTTATTCTCCTCTTGATTTGTGATTGTATTTTATCAAAATTATTGTACCAAGAACAGGATAATAATTTATTTATTTTCATAAAGTGTAGCACATTATACTTTGCAAGCAAAGTCGTGTGTTTTGCAAAGCAAAAAGAAAAAGGATAGCAAAAATTCTGCTATCCTTTTATATTGTCTAAAAAATCCCTAAGGGAAACGCCCTTAACTTGCGTTCTCATTTGGTGCCGCTGGTCGGAGTCGAACCGACACGGTATCACTACCACCGGATTTTGAGTCCGAGTGCGTAGCCACTTAGCCGAGCGAACGAAGAGAGCGAACGCCACGAGCGAAAGCGAGTATTCCGCCACGAGGGTGGTGGAAGAGGCAGATAAAATTAAAAAGAATTTGCGGAAAACGGACAAAAGAAAAAGAACGCAATAAATAACTTGCGTTCTTTTTTTGGTGCCGCCGGTCGGAGTCGAACCGACACGGTATCACTACCACCGGATTTTGAGTCCGGCGCGTCTGCCAATTCCACCACGGCGGCATAGCGGTAATAATATAACATAAATTTTGCATTTTGACAAGTATTTTGCACGGCTATGAATAAAGTAATTGATAAAATTTTGCAAATATGCTACACTATATGCGTTGGCACGGCGAAACCGCCGAAAAAGGAGCGAGTATGGGAAATTTTATTATAATTGACGGTAACAGCCTTATAAATAGGGCATTTTACGCTTTACCGCCGCTTACCGGCAAAAACGGCAAGCCTACTCAGGCTATTTACGGTTTTGTAAAGATGTTGTTAAAGCTAAGAGAATACAACCCTACGCATATGGCTGTTGCTTTTGATTTGCGAGCGCCTACGTTCAGACATAAGGAATTCGATTATTATAAAGCCACGAGGAAACCTATGCCCGAGGATCTTGCGGTGCAAGTTCCCGTGTTGAAAGATTTACTTCGTGCAATGAAAATTGCGGTTATAGAAAAGGAAGGTTACGAAGCCGACGATATTATCGGCACAATGGCGAAAGCGGCAGAAATGCCTACTTACGTCGTTACGGGAGATAGAGACAGTTTTCAGCTGATAGATGACGACACCACGGTTTTGTTTACCAAAAAGGGGATTTCCGAACTTGACGAGATGACAGAAGAAACGCTCAAGTCGGCTATGGGACTTACGCCGTCCGGCGTTATAGAATATAAAGCTCTCGCCGGAGACACCTCGGATAACATACGAGGAGTGCCCGGCGTAGGCGATAAAAGCGCTGTGATGCTTATCGAAAAATACGGTAACGTAGACGAGATTTATGCACATATAGACGAAATATCCGGCAGCCTGAAAAGAAAACTTATTGACGGAAAACAAAGTTGTTACGACTCTCGCCGCTTAGCTACGATATGTACGCACGTGCCTGATCTGCCGCAAGTAAAGGATTGCCCGTTTATTTTCCCGTTCGCTCAAAACGTCAAAGATATGTTCGTTTTGCTGGATTTTAAGACGCTTTCGGCTAAAGCAGATTTATTCAGGTCTAACGGTACTGCAGAGCTTGAAGACTTAGGAAAAGAGGTTGTCGAAAACGATGACGAAACGGATGTGATTGGATTTGACTGGAGCGATGACGAGGTTTGCGCAGGGAGTAAAATATATAAAATAAGACGGGATTTACTGAGCGACGGCGAAGCGGAAGCTGTTGTAATAGAGCGAATAAAAGAGCTGTGCGAAGACGAAAACACGTTAAAAATTGTTGCCGACGGAAAGTCGCTAATGTATAGATTACGCAAATACAACGTAACGTTACGTCATTTTTTCGACGTTGCGTTAGCGCAATATCTTATAGATATGAGTATGGACTACTCATCGACCAAGGCTCTTATTAAAGATTACGATTTAAGCGGCAATACGGCTGCTTGCTTGAAACGAATATACAATATACAAAGCGAAAAACTCAAAAGTCTTGGTATGGAAAAGTTATATTACGACGTCGAACTTCCTTTAGTTGCCGTTCTTTCGGACATGGAACAAGAGGGTGTAAAGGTTGACATAAAGAAGCTTGACGAGTTATCGGCAGGATACGGTGTAGAAACTGCGGAACTTACCGAACAGATTTACGCCATAGCAGGTAAGACTTTTAATATTAATTCGCCTAAGCAGCTTGCCGAAGTATTATTTACGGATTTAGGCGTGCCCTATCCGCAAAAGTCAAAAAGTCGTTCTACGGGAGCGGAAATTTTGGAGCCGTTGCGGAATGAATACGAAATAGTAGCTCTTGTGCTTAAGTATAGAGCAATTTCCAAGTTAAAAAGCGTTTATCTCGACGGAATGAAGCCGCTTCTGAGCAAAGACGGAGTTGTTCATACCGAATTTAAGCAAATGCTTACCACGACGGGAAGGTTATCCAGCGTAGAACCGAACCTTCAAAATATACCGGTTAGGGACGACGAGGGGAGAAAGTTGCGAAAAATTTTCGTAGCAAGAGAGAGGAAAACCTTTGTAAGCGCCGATTATTCGCAAATAGAGCTTAGGGTTATGGCGCATCTGTCCGAAGACAAAAACATGGTTGACGCTTATATCAACGGTTACGATATTCATTCGGCAACCGCAGCGCAAGTGTTTGGAGTAAACATAGAGGACGTTACTCCGGCTATGCGAAGAACGGCGAAGATAGTAAACTTCGGAATAATATACGGTATAAGCGATTACGGATTGGCAAAAGATTTAGGCATCAAACCGTCACAGGCAAGAGAGTTTATAACAAAATACTTTGAGACGTTCCCGGCTGTAAAGGAATACCTCGAGAAATCGATAGCTTTTGCAAAAGAAAGCGGATACGCATGCACAATTTTCGGACGAAGAAGATATATTCCGCAACTAAATTCGTCAATATACATGCAAAGGCAGTTCGGCGAAAGGGTTGCTATGAATATGCCGTTACAGGGAACTGCCGCCGACATTATAAAAATAGCGATGATAAACGTTGCCAAAAGATTGGAAAAGACTAATTCTAAACTTATACTTCAAATACATGACGAACTCATTGTGGAAGCGGACGAAAAAGAAACTGACGAAGTTATTAAAATTTTAAAAGAAGAAATGGAAGGCGCAGCGAAATTAAAAGTTCCGCTTACGGCTTCGATAGGATACGGAAAAACCTGGTATGACTGCAAATAGTTACAAAAAAATAGCGCTGATAGGCGGCATTGCAAGTGGTAAAAGCGTCGTAAGCGGCATAATGAGCGAACTCGGCGCATACATAATCGATGCGGACGTAGTGGCGAGAGAGGTGGTTGCGCACGGCACCGCCGGGGAAAAAAAGCTGATTAAGGCATTCCCGACATGCGTCGTTGACGGAGCCGTGGACAGACGAAAACTGAGAGAACTTGTTTTTTCAGACAAAACCATGCTCGAAAAACTTAACGGAATTACTCATCCGCTTATAAAAAAGCGCATTGCCGCTTTGGTAGCCGAAAGCGACGGTGTAAGCGTTACCGTTATGCCGTTACCGTTCGACTTAAAGAATTACGATGTGGTGGTTTCCGTTTATGCTCTGCCGTTAAAGCGTATAAACAGACTTGTTTTACGGGATAATATTTCTATGCAAACGGCTCAGAGTATGATTTCGGCGCAATGGTCGGATCAAAAGATGTTGACTTCGTCCGATTTTGTTTTTGTAAACGACGGAGACTTGACAAAAATCAGAGCGGCGGTAGAGGAGTGGTGGCATAGCTACGTTTAAAAACAATTTAATCGTCTTGTGTTGCTTTTTGATAGCCTCGATTTCGCTGATTGTAATGGTTTTTCCGATACGATATAGCGATTCTGTGACAAAATACGGCAAAATGTTCGACGTGGAGCGTTCGGTCATATTTGCTGTCATTCATACCGAAAGCAAGTTTGACGCAGATGCGAAAAGCAGCGCCGGGGCGCTGGGGCTTATGCAGATAATGCCGGCTACTGCGGCTTGGCTTGCGCAGGAGCTTAACGTCGAATATAACGAAAGTATGCTTGTTTCTCCCGACTATAATATTATGTTAGGCGTTTACTATATTTCTTATCTAAGTAAGTCTTTTGAGGGCGATAAAGTGTTTGCAGCTTATAATGCGGGTGAAGGTAAAATCAGAGAATGGGGAAATCGCATAGCGTATAAGGAGACAAGAGATTATATAAAAAGAATAAAGATGGCAAGGGCGATATACGCAATGCGGATAGGTTAAAATATTTATTTAACGGAAATAATCTATGCGGAGGATTTTTATGAAGAAACCCGTTGGCATAGTGGAAGTAAAAGATTCGATATCTGCGTTGAAAGGCAAAATGTTGCTGATTCGAATAAACAAGGGAAGAAAAAGGATTATAAAATACTGCGGCGAAATAGAAGATATTTTGCCGTCTTTGTTTACTTTAAAGGTAAGCGGCGAAAAAAACGTGACTCGATTGTCGTGTTCGTACAGCGATATTATATGCGGCAACGTGATTTTGTCAGAGAAAAAATAATTGTGTCATATTATGCGACGCCTCACGATATAATATAGCGTTACAAACTATTTATTTGGAGGATTACCTATGGCATTCGAACCCGTTTATGAGGTTGCCGCACTTGACGGATTACAAAAGAGCTCTACGCAGCTCGTAGTGGAGGCAAAGTTAGTACCGCCGCATGGCGAAGAGATAAATAAGGTTCTCGGTATTTCCGCAGTTTCTACAGTATCCGCAACCGAAGTGTTTTCGGGTGAAGCGAGAATAAAAGGAAAGGTCGATTTTCGCATTACTTATCTTAGTGCAGATAATTCGCTTTGTTACCTCGAGTACACGGCGTCTTTTGCCGACAAAATAAACGATGACGGAATAAGCGGCGGGAACGTTTGCCTTTTCAGTAAGGTTATCGATACCGATATTACCAGTTTAGCGGAAGCCGAAATGAAGCTTTCGTCCGTTGTGGAAATATTTTTGCTTGCCTTTACTGCGAAGCGTATCAAATATCTTTCGTATGGCGGAGACGGATTGTATACGCATCGAAAGGATTACGATTTTACTACTTGCATTTGCCATTTTACGGCAGGCGCTAAGGTTAACGTAAAAATGCCACCGGACGTAAGGTACGCCGAAAATCGTGCCGTTATTTCCTCTTGCGTTGCCGGCGACGGCATGGTTACGGTAAGCGGAGATGTGATTACGGACTATATGACTGATGCCGAAAGACTATCTGTCGTTACTCCTTTTTCGGTAGAAATCGAGGCTAACGGCAGCAAAGAGGACTTTATGGCATGCTGCAACGTTTTTGTGGAAAATACGGAGGTCAGCTCAGATGCGGAAGGCTATGACGTGGACGTGGCGATTTGCGGATTCGTTTCGCAGTCCAACAGTTTTTCGCCCGTAGTAGACGCCTTTTCCCTTAGTAACGAATTGATTAAAGGAGAGGAAACTACCGAATATTCGGTACTTAAGAATTGTTTTGTTTTCAGCGACGAAGTGGAGGGAACAGTTTCTTTAAGCGCAGGAATGCCGCTTGCGGACAACATTATTTCCACGCCCGGATTCGAAGTAATCGTTACCGGCGGGTATGCGCTTGACGGCAAAGCGGTAATAGAAGGAATGGTAAGACTTACAGCCGTTTATTTTAGCAACGAAACTTCTTCGGAAAGTTCGGTAAATATCGAAATTCCTTTTTCGCTCACAAAACGTGCGGACGTAACCGAAGGCGACGAAGTGACTGCCACCGCCGAGGCGGAAAGCGTATCTTGCAAAATTCGCAGAGGCAGCGACATAGACGCCAGAGCTACCGTATCCGTAAACGTGTTCGTAAGCAAAAAATGTTCCGCAACATACTTGTCCTCTATTGCTGAGGGGGACCCGATACAAAGTCCGTCATGTGCGTTTTCGGTGCATGTTATTGGAAAAAACGAAACCATATGGGACGTTTCCAAAGCTATAGGATTGTCACCGGAAGACGTGGAAAAACAAAACCCTCAGCTTAAGCAACCGTTTGTCGGTGGGGAGAGAGTAGTTGCGTATAGACGCCGAGAAAAGAGCGAACGCAGCTAAAGTTCGATTTAGCCGATGATTCGTTGAGTACAAAACGCTTTTACCTAACGTCGAGAAAGGGGAAAGCGTTTTTACGTTTAAAGGCTTTGAGTGAGCGGTTTAAGACGATACCTGAAATATCGTCAAACGGCAAAATGTTTTCGGTTAAATTTTGATATAATTAAACCACTTAAATAATACGTCGTTAAAAGGCAAAACCGCAGACGGTTTAAATAGCAAAACAATAAAACAAGGCAAAAATCGTTGACGTAAATTTTTATATGGACTATACTATAGTAAAATATCGATTTAACGACGGGAGTACTATGGAAAAAGAAGAATTGTTGAAAAACGCATACGATTTGCTGTGCGAGTTTACGACGCCAAAGGCAAGATTCCCCATGTATTTTCTGTTAATGTTCGACGGAGACGAAAAAGTGACGGAGGCGTTGATTTTCGGCAAAGACAAATTATTGGAAGATACGTCGAAAATGCAATACGTGATGGACTTTTATGCGCAGAAGTGCGACGAATTCGAGAATAAAGTAACAATGTTGGCGCAGGCGTTGGGATGCAGCGCATATAATCTTTTTTTTGCTGCCATAAGCGACGAAGATTATATCGAAGATATAGAAAACATCTCGTGCGAGAAGTTGGTAGCATTAAAGCCGGGCGGCGATGCGGCGCAGATATGTGCCGACGTAGGGTTAAGAGAAGTTACGACGAAGAAGGTCTTGGACGAGATAAGGCGCATGAAATTGGAAGATTGACTTTTAAGCCTGCTTATGCTATGCAGACGGTTGTGGGGACGGTAACGACGGCGCCATATTAAGTTGACAAAATTTCATAAATGCATTACAATGGGAGTATCCTTTCAGTGGAGGGTACTTCCGTTTTTATGTCACGCTTTCAGCCGATTTTCATTGAAGAATTTTTGCCGACGGCAAAAGTGTATGTTGCGAGGTTGTGGGATAGCAATCAGCCTGTTTTTTGCGAAAAAAGAAAGGATGCGATAGAAAAATGCAAGAACGAATTGCATAAAAAACAGAAGTATTGCGTTTGGAAACTGCTTGAATATGCACTCGCACGGCAAGGTTTCGACGTTCCTGTCGTTGATTTCAGTTTTGAGGGCGGCAAATGGATTGCGAGCGGAATTCGGTTTTCGCTCTCGCACAGCTATGATTACGTTGCGGTGGCAATCAGCGACTATCCGATAGGTATCGATATTCAAAAATACGTCGGCAGCGATGAGCGTGTGGCAAAGCGAGTGTTGAGCAAAATAAAGTATTGTGAATATCTGTCGGCCGTTGACAGGGATGAGTTTTTTATTAAAGAATGGACCAAAATAGAGGCAAAGTTTAAGTGCGGAGAGGGCGGCGAGTGTAAAACCGAGACTGTCGACGATTATGCTCTTAGCGTGTGCGTGGATTTGACGGAGAGAAAATAGATGTTTGTATCCGAAGTTTTTGTGCAAAATTACAGAAACTATATCAAAGAAAAAGTGTCTTTCGAGAACAAGACAAATTTTTTGGTGGGGAAAAACGCACAAGGCAAGACTAATCTGATGGAAGCGATTTATTTATGTTCGGTCGGAAGAAGCGCTAGAACTCCGAGAGACAGAGAACTGATTAACTTCGACAGCGACAGAGCGTATGTAAAAGTTTTTGTAAAGAAGCGATTTTCTGCGGACAGAGTAGAGATGACTCTGGACAAGTCTGCGAACAAAAGAGTGGCTGTAAACGGATTGCCCATAACCCGTATCGGCGAATTGATGGGCGTGGTGACCACAGTATTTTTTTCGCCGGACGAAATGAAAATAGTAAAAGACGGACCGAGCGATAGGCGACGTTTTATGGACATATCGTTATGTCAGATGTCAAAAGCATATTTTTACTTATTGTCGAGCTATAACAAAACGCTTTCTCAGCGAAACAAGCTGCTTAAAAACGGCGCAACCGATGACGTGCTGGATGTGTGGGATATGCAACTAGTGGGCCTAGGCAGTAAAATAATTAAAACGAGACGAGGATTTGTGCAAAGACTGGGAGAAAAAGCGGCGCACAATCATTCTTATCTGACTGACGGAGGAGAGTCGCTAAAATTAGGTTACGAATCGGAAAGCGGAGAAACCGTTGAGGAAATCGCCTTGTCGTTTAAGGAGCATTTGCTTAAAGATCGAGAAAAAGATAAACTTATGGGATACACCAGAAGCGGACCGCACAAAGACGATATAGCCTTTTGCGTCGGGGATACGGATATAAGAGCATTCGGTTCGCAAGGACAGCAGCGCACGGCTGCGCTTGCCGTTAAATTGGCGGAAATAGATCTTATTGCAGGAGAGAAAGAAGAATATCCGGTCTTGCTGCTTGACGACGTGCTGAGCGAATTGGACTTAGATCGACAAATACGCCTTCTGAATAAAATAAAAGATTATCAAACCATTATAACGTGTACGCATATTGACGACAATTTGACTAAGGCAATCGGTAACTATGCCAAATTTATGGTGGAAAACGGAAAAGTGACGAGGGGGTAATTGTAATGTATGACGTAGCAATAATCGGCGCCGGTCCGGCAGGCATTTCGGCGGCGTTGACATTAAAGAATTTGAGTAAGAATTTTGTGCTGTTCGGTTCGGACGAGTTATCAGAAAAAATTTTGAAATCCGAACGAATCGCAAATTATCCGGGCGTAGGTTCGGTAAGCGGTAAAGAATTTGTCGGTATGTTAAAAAAACAGTTAAACGATTGCGGAATTTCGGTTACTTGCAAACGAATCAACAATGTTTTTTTTATCGACGGAAAATTTATGCTACTTAGCGGTGACGAAATAATCGAGGCATGCGCCGTAATATATGCAGGAGGAACCGAAAGTATAAAACATATTAACGGTGAAGCCGAATTTTTAGGCAAAGGCGTAAGCTATTGCGCAACGTGCGACGGTTTTTTGTATAAAGGTAAGACGTTGGCAATCGTTGCCGAGAGCGAAAAATTCGAACACGAAGTAGAGTTTTTAAGTTCGCTTGCCGAAAAAACGTACGTATGCAGACTGTACAAAGGCGATTTGCCGCCGGTCGAGATATGCGGGGACGTAAAAGTGAATTCGATTCGAAACGGAAACGGCGACGTTATCCCGGTAGACGGTGTGTTTGTGCTTAAAAATTGTATGGCGGCGTCCGATTTGATTAAAGGCGTCGTGTCGGAAGACGGACACGTAGTTACCGATCGCAGTCAGGAAACCTCGCTTAAAGGCTGTTTTGCGGCAGGGGACTGCGTAGGCGCTCCTTATCAGATAGCGAAGGCGGTCGGCGAAGGAAACGTTGCGGCGCATTCTGCGGTGACATTTCTTGCAGCAAAAAATAAACTTAATCACGCAAAAACGCTTGCTAAATAAGCAATAATGTGTTATACTCGTATAGCTATAGTTGTATAGCAATCCTTATTCCTCAATTTTATGAGGGATCACAAGACCAAAAGGAGGTGTAGAATATATGAAAAAATACGAAGTTCTGTATATTCTGGCTAACAATCTTGACGAGGCGGCAAAGGAAGCGCAGATAGCTAAGTACGAAGCTATCGTTACTAATGCAGGCGGCGAAGTTACCACTACCAAGTGGGGCGTAAAGAAACTCGCTTATCCCATCAATTTCAAGAGCGAAGGCTATTATGTACTTACCGAGTTTACGGCTAACGCTGATCTTCCGCTCGAAATCGAACGTCAGATGCGTATAGCTAAGGACGAAGTATTGAGATTCATGATAGTTGCAAAAGATTAGTATAACTGCAGAGGAGACTTTAATATGAATAAGTGTGTGTTGGTAGGCAATCTCACCAGAGAACCCGAACATTCGTCTACCGCTAACGGCGTGGCGTTTTGTAGGTTTAGCATAGCGGTTAATCGCAACTATGCTAACAGCAACGGCGAAAGAGAGGCGGATTTTATAAATATCGTTACTTGGAGAGGACTTGCGGACAATTGCGGTAAGTATCTTACCAAGGGTAGCAAGGTAGCCGTTTCAGGTTCGATACAGACTCGCACGTACGAAAAAGACGGCGTAAAGAGAACTGCAACCGAGATTGTCGCTGACGACGTAGAGTTTCTCTCGCCTAAGAGTTCGGACGGACAGGCAACATCCGTTCGCAGTTCCGGCGCAAAGTCCTCGGGTATGGAACTCGAGCCGGTAGAAGATTCCGAGTTGCCGTTTTAAAGGAGTAAATTATGGAAAAGAAAATGAATAAAGTCGTTGATGGCGACGATAAAATGAAAAAGGCAAAGCGAGCTCCTAAAAAGAAGGTTTGCCAGTTTTGTGTAGACAAGGCTGCGGACATCGACTATAAGGACGTTTCGAAGCTTCGTCGTTATATTACCGAGAAAGGTAAGATCATTCCTCGCCGCACTTCCGGCGTTTGCGCAATGCATCAGAGAGCTCTTACTACGGCTATCAAACGCGCAAGATATATGGCTTTGTTACCTTTTAAGGCAGAGTAACAGTAGTATTAAAACGGCGGAATCGATTGGTTCCGCCATATTTTTTGTTTTGGAGTAAAAAGATGATTGCAGTAAACGACGTCAGTCTTCAGTTCGGCAGCAGGGTGTTGTTCGATCACGTTAATTTAAAGTTTACCAAGGGGAATTGCTACGGTATTATAGGCGCTAACGGAGCGGGCAAATCCACTTTTTTAAAAATTTTGTCCGGGGAATTGGAACCGAATAAAGGGGAGGTCGTCGTTGATAAAAACGAACGTATGAGCATTCTTATGCAAAATCAGAATGCCTACGACGATTACACGGTGCTCGAAACAGTTATGTGGGGCCATAAAAAGCTTATGGAAATAAAAGCCGAACGTGAGGCTTTGTATTCTAAAGAAGATTTTTCTGATGAGGACGGCGTAAGAGCAGCGGAGCTCGAGGGCGAGTTTGCCGAAATGGGCGGCTACGAAGCCGAATCGGACGCAGAAACGCTTCTCAATCAGCTAAAAATAGACAGCGATTTGTTCTATTCGCTTATGGCTGACGTCGATCCCAAAATTAAGGTAAAAGTTTTGCTTGCGCAGAGTCTGTTCGGAAAACCCGACATTCTTATTTTGGATGAACCTACCAACAACCTTGACGTTTTAAGCGTAAGGTGGCTCGAAGATTATATTATGGCAATGGAGGACAGTATAATTATCATTGTGTCCCATAACCGCCATTTCCTAAACAGGGTATGTACGCACATTTGCGACGTCGACTTTAAAAAGATCAGAATATTCGTAGGTAACTACGACTTTTGGTATGAATCTTCACAACTTTTGCTTAAGCAGAGTAAGGAACAAAACAAAAAAATCGAAGCGAGAGCAAAAGAACTTCAAGAGTTTATTGCAAGGTTCGCCGCAAATGCGAGCAAGTCCAGACAGGCGACCAGCCGCAAAAAAGAACTCGAAAAGCTTAAGCTCGAAGATATTCAGCCGTCGAGCCGCCGTTATCCGTTTATAGAGTTTAAGTTCGAAAGGGAAATAGGTAACGAGATTCTCGAAGTCGAAGGGCTAACAAAAAAAGGTTTCTTTGAGAATGTGTCTTTTAGACTCAAAAGAGACGACAAAGTGGGGTTTGTGTGCAGTAACGGTCAAAACGTTTCCATGCTTTTCGATTGCATTATGGGGCTCGAAACGCCCGACAGCGGAAAAGTTAAATGGGGGCAGACTATTATACCCACATATTTGCCGCAGAATTACGACAATTTTTTTGACGGTGTGGATTTGACGCTTGTGCAATGGCTCGACCAATTTTCGAAGGACCATTACGAGGAATATCTCAGGGGTTGGCTGGGTAGAATGTTGTTTTCTAAAGAGGAAGCTCTTAAAAAAGCCGCAGTGCTTTCCGGCGGCGAAAAGGTCAGATGTATGCTCGCAAGAATGATGTTGCAGGGCGGCAACTTCCTTATTTTAGATGAGCCGACAAACCATCTGGATCTGGAGTCTATCACCGCCTTAAATAAGGGCATGACTAATTTTAAGGGTGGAATGTTGTTTGTGTCTCACGACCAAGAAATCATGGAAACCGTTGCAAATCGTATTATAGAAATTAACGGCACAAAGACTTTCGACAAGGATATTACTTACGACGAATATCTTGACCTGAGAGGGTAGTCGCCTATAAAATAAGAATAATGTATGGCGCAGGTATGAGTTTTTACTTACAGAATGTGTGATTAAGTAGATATATCCGTGTGTGATTACAGCCGCATGTTGAACATTACTTTTTATGTAAAGCGTGCGGCTGTAAATCAAACTTTGATACGTATCGTGTTTTTTATTGCATTTTTTAGCTGAGACAAAAAAAACGCTTAATCGGCGGTAACGCTTGACACAGCGATGTTTTTTTGTTACAATAATCGAGTTAAGTAGTTGCGAACAATGTGGTTACTGCGATATAAATATTCGGAGGCTTATCGAAGCGGTCATAACGAGGCGGTCTTGAAAACCGTTTGGCGGCAACGCCACGGGGGTTCGAATCCCTCAGCCTCCGCCATCTGAATTACCTATTGTAATCTGAACATTTTGTTCGTGACAACAATAGGTAATTTTTTTATTATGTCTTGTTTTTCGATATATTTATTATGTTTAGTGATGTGTTTTAATTGCTTTTTGGAAAAAGCAAAATGTGACACGTTTTTTGAAAATAGGTGAAAAGTGAGATATAAAAGAAAAAACAGTCACATTTGAACTCTTGATTTGATACAAATCTATTTTGATAAATATTCGCTTTCTTTTGATGTGGGCGTTTTATAGTTATTGCTTGAATGAGGTCGCTTTGAATTGTAGAATTCGATATATTCGTAAATAGCGTCACGCAATTCTTTTTCGGATTTATATTTTCGTCGATACAATTCTTCTCTTTTCATTGAAGCAAAGAAAGATTCTACAACTGAATTGTCATAAGGTATATGCGCTCTTGAAAACGATTGAATAATTCCATAAGATTTTAGATAAGACATAAAAGTATATGATTTGTAGCTCGTGCCTCTGTCAGTATGAAAGATTAACCCTTTGGGTGGATTGCGAAACGCATATGCCATTTTGAATGTGCTTTTTACGAGTTGCGTACTGTTTTTGTAGCTTATTTTATATCCGACGACCATTCTTGAAAACAAATCAAGAATAACGCAGATATAATAGTTTCTCTCTTGAAAACTATAACAAGTAACGTCGCTAACCCATATCTGATTGGGCGCAATAGCTGTAAAGTTTTGATTAACACGATTCTTGCAATATGCTTTTCTTTCTTTTTCATATAAGGCTTTTGCTCGTTGACGAATGCTTGTTAAGCCCATATCAGCCATAAGTCTGCGTACTGTGTCTTCGCTTGTTACATATCCTTGTTCTTTAAGAATAGCAGTAATTTTTCCAGCTCCGAAAATCTGACGATTCTCGTCATAGACTTTTTGAATGGCAACACGGAGAACTTCGCGCTGTTGTGCATACATAGTGTTTGTTTTTTTGTTTCGAAAAATATGGTTGTAGAATGTTCCTCGATCAACATTAAGTGCTTCACAAAGGACATGAACGCAATGAGTGCCATATATCTTTTCGAGCGCATAAAGCCGTTCCTTAAGCGGAGCAGAAGGTAAACAGTTTGCTTCGTTTATGATTTGAATAATTTCTTCTAAGCGTTCAACACGTCGCAGAAGTCGTTTGATTTCTTTATTATTCGCGAAACTATACTTTTCTGCGATTTCTGTTTCTTTTAACCAACGGTAGATAGTAGTGCGCGAAATAATATACTGCTTTGACAATGTCGTAACGGATTGTTTTTGTTTGAATTCTGTAAGTATTTTTGCTTTTAACTCATCACTATAGTGCTGCATTTTACTTGCTCCTTGGAAATATGATGAGACTATTATACCTTGAAAAGCAGATAAACGACAGGACAATTACATATCTAAAATAAGGTAATATCAGTCAAAAGAGGAATTGGATTGTCATCATATCGTTTGGTAGATTATCGATACAATAAAATAGTCAATCTTGAGGAGCTCTGAAATATTGTTTCGGACTTTTTATCTTGTTTGGGTGGTTGGCGTAAAATTTAGGGGCCCAAGTAGGCAATCTCCACTTTTTTAATAAAACAAAATGAAGATACATGACTACCTGCGTCTTTTACTCTAACCGAAACGACTTGAAAAATTAACGAAATATGGTATAACTAATAGGGAGGGTGTACTAATGGTTAAATTAGTTACAAAGAAAGCAAGTTCTGAAGCTCGACAAAGAGCAGATAGAATAATACATGATGTACGCAAGCTGTTGGAAAAAGAATACATATTTTTTTGTCGCCCGATTGGTTCTCAAACACGTCGATGTATTGTTCAGGATAAAAACGGAAAATATGATTTGGATTATCAAATAGTTTTGACTCAAAATTCAAAAGGGGATTTAGATCCGACAAGTATTAAGAAAAGGTTTCTATGTGCTTTCACATCGGTTAGGAATAAGAACGAAAAAGTTGAAGATTCGACGACCGTTATAACGGTAAGATGTTCAAAAGACGGTTGTAAATTTAACGTCGAAACTGAGAAATTTTCTTTTGACTTTGTGATAATCAATCCAGATGAGACCTGTCGTATTAGAAGGAATGGAGAAAATCAATATACTTGGGTTCAACTGCCAACGAAACATACGGATATATATAATCGTTATAAAGCAATGAGTTTTGAACAACAAAAAGATTTATTAGAGAACTATTTGTTACCGAAAATTGTTAAAGAAAAGCAAAAAGACGAATCGCAACGTCGTGCGACTATTGACATTTTTTTAGAAGAAGTTAACAACTATTTGAGACGGAGAGAAAGGCTATGACGAAAGATGAACTACTGCTGTTTATTGAATTTAATAATGAAAAGGAAAAGGAAGAAGCAGAGTTTTATATATCGGTAAAAGGAGTAGCATTACATTGTAGAGTTCTTGATTTTTTAGGGTTTTCATTTTCTCTTGGTGAAAAAGTTCAATGGCATAAAGTATCTAAACTTTTAAGAACAGACAAAGCAACAAGAGATGTGATATATATTTATCTTGCTACTTTAGAAGAGTATATCCGAGCATTTGTTTCCAATAAATACGGAAACGATCTACAGCAAAATTTTTGGATTAACGGTCGGGGAGAAAGAAACTGGATTAAAGATAATATTGAGAGAGGACAAGAATTGTTTGAAGTTCTTGAAAATACTGAATTTGGTTGTTTAATTAAACAAGTAGAAAATCTTCCTATTGAAGATAGAATTCAACTATTCGGTGATTCTTATTGCAAAAAGAATTTAGTTGCTGTAAAAGAGTTAAGGAATGCTGTAAGTCATCATAAATTTTTAGCAGGCTATAAACTTAAAACTTGCAGTGTTGATGGATTTGAAGGCTGTAGTTTGATTGATAATATCAAAAATTTGCGGCATTTGTTACCGGAAAGATACCGCTATGGAAAAAATGGGAAAGGCGGAATAACGGCAGAAATAAGAAAATGCGGAATAAAACTTGATTGAGGTATAGTGTCTTTTCAAAGTCGATAATTTATTTGCTGTAAATCATACAGCGCATGGCTTAGAGATAAAAAGTTATCAAGGTTGATTTTAGGAGAAAATATGTTAAGTCAAACAGTAAAAAATAGCAAGCAAGAATTTGATAAAGTTTTTTTAGAGATTGATCATTCCGAAAAATTATCAGTCGGTAATAAGAACGATTTAAGATTTTTCATGCTGGACATACAGAATAATAAGTATTGTTATTATAATATGTTTTCTATACTTAAAGAGAATTTGGGAAGATATGCATTGTCGAGAAAAGAGTTTGAAAGAGATCCTGAAATGGCAATTTCAAAAGCAATTTCTCGTTTTCATGAGGTTAATAATGCTGGCAAAGGGGCAGGCGGAGAATTAGGAGAAATTTTGCTGTATTTATTTTTAGAAACGGTTTTAGAAGCGCCCAAATTGCTTTCAAAAATGGAATTAAAAGGCACAAGAAATCAATATAATTACAATTCAGATGCAGTGCATTTTTATTCATTTAGAACTGAATCGGGTCAACATAATCAAATAATATTGTGTGAATCTAAACTTATAGGAGATTATAAAACTGCTATCAAGAAAGCTCTTGATTCGTTAAAAACTTCTTTGACAAACAAAGATTATGACTGTTCACTAGTGTCAACCGAAATATTCAAGGAAACTTTGTCTAAAGAAGCTGCTGATAGAATAATAGATCAAATTCTGCCGAATGCAACAGAAGATTACAAAAATCATATTATTAAAGAAACCGCTGCGGGTATTTTTATTGGATATAATCAACCTATAGAAGCCCAAGATGATACTATAAAGACTCGTGAAGAAAATCTAAATAAAATCAAAAAAGATATCCCCGGGATTGCAAAGTTGATTAATAAGGAAATTCAGGCTGCCGACTTGCAGGGAATGTCGTTCTATATTTATTTTTTACCTTTTAATAAGGTCGATGACGATAGAGCGAAAATAATGGGTCAATTGTTGATAAATTCAGAATATAAGGAATAACCATATGATAAAGGTAGGAGAACGATTATTTAATAATTTAGATAGTAATGGATATTTACATGAATTATTTAGAAAGATCTCATGTGATTATTCTAATTTGCTGCTCAATAAAAACTCTAAAGTATTGCTTACGGAAAAAGAAAAAATTGATGCGTTAAGATTTGCAGATATTTTATCCAAGTGCACGATTGAGGCAAAAAGAGACCTATACTTTAATTGGGCTCAGAATATTGTGACTATGTTAAACATAATTTATGAGCATGATGAGTTAGTTGAATACTATTTAGGATCAGTGCTAACTAATGTAAATAATTATTTTGGATTAAGCCAGAATAATCCGAATTACATAAATCAAGATATTATAGACTGTGTAAAAGAGTCTATTGAAAAAGAAGATTATAGAATTCCATGGGAAAAAGACCGTTATTTTATAAATAAGCAGAGAATTGCTTTTGATTTTTTAAAAAGGAACGACTGCTATAGTTTTTCTGCACCGACTTCATTAGGTAAGACATTTATTATAAGAATGTTAATAAAAGAAGAAATCTTAAATGGAGAAAGATCAAATTTTGTTATAATAGTGCCAACAAATGCGCTTATAAATGAATTATATGGACGAATTGTTGAGGATTTAAATGATAATTTATGGAATAAAAAATACAAAGTTGTAAAATCTCCTGCTGCAGTTATAGACGAAGAGGATTCATTTAATTTTATAATGGTATATACGCAGGAACGATTTTTATATCACTTATTGAAAATTAAAAATCTCCCAATTAATTATTTATTCATAGACGAAGCTCACAAAATCACAAAGGGAGAAGACCGCAGTGCTTTTTTCTACAAGGTTATGAACATAATCAATAAAGAGCATAGTGCTGCAAGAGTGTATTTTTCCAGTCCAAATATCCCGAATCCTCAAGTGTATCTTGAGTTAGTAAACGATAATTTAAATAGGGCATCAACAAGAATAAAATATTCTCCAGTAAATCAAAGTAAAATACTTATAGACCGTGATTCTAAGAAAATCAGTTATTATTCTGATATCGATACAAAATTCTATGAGTTAGGTGCAACGATAGGCTTGTTGAATGGTGGTTACGACATAGTTTCAATTGTAAAAAGCTTTGGAAAAAATAAAAGCAATATCGTTTTTTGCGAAAGCAAAAAGAATGCAGTTAATTGGGCAAGACAATATATAGAGGATATGCCAGATATTGATAACGAAGAATTGAATGATCTTATTAAAGATATATCTGAAGACATACATTCTGATTGCTATTTAACTACAACATTGAGAAAAGGGGTCGCCTATCATGTTGCATACATACCATCAAGAATAAAAGAAAGGATAGAAGATTTATTTAAGAAAAATATAATCAAAACCGTCTTTTGCACATCCACATTACTGGAAGGTGTTAATTTTCCTGCAGAGAATCTATTTATGATGTTGGATTCGCGGTCCTATTGGCTAAGAGATGACTATCGTGTGGATTTTAAAAATTTGATTGGTAGGGTTGGTAGGATAGAGTTTAATATGTTTGGTAACATTTTTTTAATATCAGATTCCAATACTAACGAAAAATATATTAAAGCTATTGAGAGTGATGTTGAAGATCAAAAATTATCTGTAGACTATTATCTCTCTGAAAGCAAGAAAAAAGAAATTGTAGATACATTAGTTCAAGGAAAGACTGTTATAGAGAAAAAGAGCAGCGAAACTTATGATCAATATAATTTTTCAAGGTATGTTTTAAATATATTATTAAAAGACATTATTAGCGGGAAACGTGGCAAGTTTCACAAGCTATTTGATAAATATTTGACGGTAGAAATGCTTGATGAAATAAAGAATAGATTTAAGAATAATCCATGCGTGCAAGACGATATAACTACAACGCCAGATCAGATACAAACTGTAGATAATGAAATTAAAACATCTCAAATTAGCTACCCTGAAAAGATTAGTTATACAAATGTTCTGTCGTTTTTAATGAAACTCCATAAGTTGTTCAACTGGGATAAGTATGAAAGTAAGCGGGATATAGGGAAAGAATCATGTTTAAAGTATTATGCCGTTATTTTACAGCAGTGGATGCTCGGGCTCGGCGTGAAGCAGATTATAGATGAAACAATAAAGTTTCATCAAGATACACATGAGATTTTCACTGACGGAAAGGTTGTTCCTTATATAGACAATGTTGAACAACGTAACTATCTTATTAATGATGTGTTGGACACGCTTGAAAGAATTGTTCAATTTAAAATAAAGAACTATTTTTTTAAATTTACCGAAAGAAAAATAGCAAATAATCAAGAATTAAAAGGAAATGACTGGTATGAATATGTTGAATATGGAAGCTGTAACAAGGTAGTTGTTTATTTGCAAAAAATAGGTTTTACGAGAGAAAGTGCAATCTACATATATTCTCAGCATAAAGACAAAATAATCATTAAAGACAATATGATTGTAGAATTAAAAAGTAGCCTATTAAAATGCCCCAAAATTTCTGAAGAGGTACAAAGAGTTAAGTATAATTACAGAAATCTGTTCAATGAATAATAGTAAGCATAAATGTTGGGCTGGTGTAATGGTATAGCTATTTCGTATTAGAAACCCATTAGTGAATAATACGAACCCTGACGATAAGTTAGAGTTCGTATTA
>ERZ857629.1619-NODE-1619-length-23826-cov-7.155652_pt1 | contig 23826 bp, 26 predicted proteins | sample MGYA00519700_ERZ857629 | MGnify/ENA primary metagenome ERZ857629 (study PRJEB31778, sample SAMEA3449351) | human gut metagenome | biome: human gut; feature: human-associated habitat; material: faeces | place: United Kingdom | collected 2010/2012 ...
ATACTGTTACTATGAACAATCCTAGTAGTAATGATAAACAAGATTTTAATTTTAATGTAGTGGCATCTAGTACTGATACTAATTATATGTTTGATATAGATTATTCTATATATTTAAAAGTAAATGAAAATAATACTATATCAAATGATTTAGTGTATGTAGAGTTATATGATAAGAATAACAATATATTAGTTAATAAAACTAAGTTAAGTGATTTAACTAAAGTAGATGGTAAAGATAATGAATATGTATTAAAGGCAAATAATATTTTATTATATAATGAATCTAAAACAAATGATTTCATATTAAGATATAGTTATGTAGATAATACTAAGATTGAATATAGTAGTGATGATACTAGTCAAATAGGTACTTATAAGAGTAGTGGTACATTTAATATGACTGTTAATGTATCTATGGATAGTTTTGAATATGGAAAGATACAAAGTTTAAGTATTACAACACCTCCATCAAAGATAGAATATAATGAAGGAGAATCTTTTGATAAGACTGGTATGGTAGTTAAAGTTAATCTAAATAATAATAAATCATATGAAATAAAAGATTATACTATTAGTCCAAGTGGAACTTTAAAGTCTTCGAATAAAGAAGTTACTATTAGTTATGGTGGTAAGAGTGTTAAACAAAGTATTAGTGTTGTTGTACCAAGTGTGACTGCAACAGAGTTTGCACAAGCTAAAGTTGGAACAGATGGATTAGAATCAATAACTCATACTATAGATAATACATTACAAGTAGATAGTAAGTTTGCAACAGAGTATAGATATCGTGGAGGAGACTCAGTAGTAAAAAATTATGTAACATTCAATAATGAAACATGGAGAATAATAGGAATAATACCAACTGAAGATACAAATGGTAAAGTAGAAAATAGAATAAAAATAATAAGAGATGCCTCAATAGGAAAAAAGAAATGGAATGAAACAAAAGATACAACAACTAATTCATATAGTAACTGGGTAACAGGAACATTAAATACATATTTAAATAATGATTATTATAATACATTAAGTACTAATGCACAAAACATGATTGGAACAACAAAATATTATCTTGGAGGATATAAAGATTCAAAAATGACATCAGATATAATGTGGCAATATGAGAGAAAAAATGAAGCAAATAGAACAGAATATTATTATGGAACAAATCCAATAATGCAAAATGATGTAAATAAAAAAATAGCACTAATGTATGCAAGTGATTATGGATATGCAGCATCCAAAGAATGTACAAGTAACTTATATGATTATGATGGTTCAGCAAGTTGTAAAACAACAAATAATTGGTTAGATAAAAGTGCAAACACATGGTTGCTTCCGCAGTCTTCAGATAATTCCAGCCTCGCTTTCCTTGTGTATTCGACTGGCTTTGTCAGTAGCAACGGCAACGTCAGCCGCAGCGAGTGGGCCGTGCGCCCAGTCCTAAGTCTATCATCTAACGTAAGGATTTCAGGTGGTTCTGGTACTAGCTCTGATCCTTATACGTTATCAGCTGATTAAAATTAATGGTATGTTTTATACATATCATTTTGTTTATATTTTTTTAAATATTTTATAAAATTACTTGAATAAAAAAATAAAATTGTTATAATAGAGTGTAATGTTTGAAAGGGAGGGATTTTGATGGTTGAAACTTGTTTACCTGTACTAGTTTTAAGAAATATAATCTTATTCCCTCAGAGTGAAATTAGGATTGAATTAGAGAATGATAAGGATAAAGAACTTATTTCATTGGCAGAATCTTATTACAATAAACATATTTTAGTAGTTCATCCTAATGATATGTTTAATGAAAATATTTCTGTTGATGATTATCCTAAGATTGGGGTTTTAGGTTATATAAATATGAAACTTGATTTACCTAATAATAAAACTAGGATTGTTATACGTGGACTTAACAGGGTACAAGTTAAGAATTATGAAAAATCTGACAGTTTTGTTACTTCAGTTATTGATGAGATTCATTATAAAAAGCTTGATAAGTATGAAGAAATTGCTTTTTCTAGGAGTCTTATTAAGCAGGTTGAATATTATATAGAACAAAATTCTAATATGAGTAATAGTGTTTTATCCCAAATACTTGGTATTAATGATATAGATAAGATTACTGATGTACTTGTCATGTCTATACCTGGTACATATGAAAGGAAGTTAGAATACTTAAATGAGATAGATCCTACGAATAGGGTTATGATGCTACTTGAAGATATTAATCAAGAGTTAAAGATTATTAAACTTGAACAAAGAATTGAAGAGAAAGTTAATACTAATATTGAGAAGTCACAAAGAGATTTTATATTACAAGAAAAGATTAAGGCAATTAAGGAAGAACTTGGTGTTTCTTATGATAAGGATACTGAGATAGACAGTATTAGAGCTAAAATGAATAGTCTTTCTCTTCCTGATAAAGTTAGAGAAAGACTTGACATAGAAATATCTAGGTACGAGGCTACTTCAATGTCTTCTCCAGAAGTTGGTATGATTAAGACTTATATTGATACTATCTTGTCTTTACCATGGAACAAGAAGACTATTGATAATAAAAATTTAAATAAGGCTATGAGTGTTTTAGATAGTAGTCATTTTGGACTTAATGAAGTAAAAACAAGAATTATTGAATATTTAGCACTTCTTCAAATGAATAATAATACTAATAGTCCAATTATTTGTTTAGTGGGACCTCCAGGTGTTGGTAAGACTACTTTTGCTAAGAGTGTAGCAGATGCAATGAATAGATGTTTTACTAAAGTATCTGTCGGAGGAATAAATGATGAGTCAGATATAATTGGTCATAAAAGAGCATATATTGGTTCATCTTGTGGTAAGATAATTCAAGGTATGAAAAAGGCCGGAAGTAGTAATCCAGTTTTTGTTATTGATGAGATAGATAAAATGACTAAGGATATAAAAGGGGATCCTGCTTCTACTTTGCTTGAGGTTTTAGATAAGGAACAAAATAAGAATTTTTGTGATAATTATATTGAAGAAGAGTTTGATCTATCTAATGTTATGTTTATATGTACTGCTAATTATATTGATAGAATACCTCTTGAACTTCTTGATAGGTTGGAAATAATAGAAATGTCTAGTTATACTGAGTATGAAAAACTTAATATATGTAAAAAACATATAATTCCTAAAGGAATAAAAGAGTATAATTTAGAGGATGTTATGATAGAGTTTACTGATGATGCAATTCTTAAAATAATTAGAGATTATACTAAAGAGGCTGGGGTTCGTGAGTTAGAAAGACTTATACTTTCTATACTTAGAAAAATTATAAAAAATATGATTATGTTAAATAATCAAAGTATAAATATTATTGATAATGGAATGGTAGTGCATTATTTAGGAAAAGAAAAGTATTCTTATCATCAAAAAAATTCTAAAGCATTAGTGGGAGTAGTTAATGGAATGAGTTATACTATTTTTGGAGGGGATATTCTAAAGATAGAGGTTAATTATTTTAAAGGACACGGTTCGGTTATTACTACTGGTCAACTTGGAGATGTTTTTATAGAAAGTGCTAAGATTGCTCTTAGTTATATTAAAAGTAATTATAAGTACTTTGGTGTTGATTATAGTGTTTTAGAAGAAAATGATATACATATTCATGTACCTGAAGGTGCAATTAGAAAGGATGGTCCATCAGCTGGTACTGCTCTTACTACTGCGATTATTAGTGCTATTACAAAAAGAAAGATACCTTCTAATATTGCAATGACTGGTGAAATCACTTTACGTGGTGAAATACTAGCTATTGGAGGATTAAAAGAGAAGATAATTGGTGCTAAAAGAGCAGGAGTTACTAAGGTTTATTTGCCTTCTTCTAATGAGAAGGATCTTGAAGAAATTGAAGATTATATAAAGGAAGGAATAAAGTTTATATTTGTTTCTAATTATAAAGAATTATATAAGGATTTGACTAGTACGAAGAAAGAATACTAGTTTTTTTCTTTGATATTTATGAAATGTATGATATAATATATCATGCACTTAATTTATGTGTAATTCATATAATGATATAACGGAGGGATAATATGTTAAGTAATTTAAGTGAAAATTTTATAAATAATTTAGGAAAAGATTTTGAAGTTTTATATGAACAAGTTAAAGACATAGTACCTGATTTAAATAAATGGCAATTAAATAATGGGTATTTATTTGATGAGGAAAATAATGTTAGAGTATTATTTATTGAAACAAAGAAGAATGGTGTTTTATGTAATAAAGTTAATTTAAAAGACCTTAGTAGTAAGGAAGAAATAAGTATGAGTTTTTATAGTGATAAGTTCTTTTTTGAAAAGGAAAAGAGTACTCCAGCTGAAGATAGTATAAAGACTTCTACATATTTATTTGATGAAAAAGATTACATCAAAAAGATATATTCTTTTGTATGCAATGAAGATTATATTACTTTAGGGGTATATTTTAATAAAAATAATTCTAAGATTAACGTTACTTTAAATAGTAATTTAGATAAGGAAAAATTAGAAGGCTTACTTAATAAGTATGATATCTTAAATATAAGAATGTGTGAAGGTCAAAAAGATATTGCACTTTTATTAGAAAGTATTTATTTTGGTAATTTTTATTATGAATATACTGATCGTGATGTTGATAATAAAGATACTTATGTAATTAAAAAGAAAATTGATTAGTACTTGAAAAAGTACTTTTTTTGTTATATAATAGTTGAGAAACAAAATAATTGTTTGGTATTTTATGTGATTGGAGGATGCAATAATGTACGAAGAAATAAAAAAATTAATTAGTAGCAAAAATAATAATTTAGATGATCAAACTTTGACATATTTTGCAAACTATTTTTATGTTTTAGTAAAAGATAATTTAATTCCTAATGGTATTGAATTAGAAAACTTAATAAATAATGCTATGCAATATGCAAGTAAAGTTTTGTTTTATGATGAAAATCATAGAGTATATTTAGAAAATGGACCTGATACTAAAGGTTTTAGAGATCCCAACACAAAAACAATATATATACGTAATAATTTAGAAGAACCACTTAGAGAAATTACAGTTTATCACGAATTACATCATGCAGTTCAAACAAACCCATTAAATAATGAAGTTGGAATTAATCAAAATAGTAATATTGGAAGATTAATAATGGAAGCTCAAACACAATATTTTGCTGAAAAAGTTTATTCAGAAATTCATGGAGTATCTTTTGAAGAAAAGTTAATCCCATCTGATGATTTAAGAATGGTTGATAATGGAACGATTGTATCGAATTTGCATAATTATGAAATGTATGATGCTTTGTTAAGTAAACTAGCAATTATGTTAGATGTGTCAAAAGATTACTTTGTATCAATAAACTTTTTGTATAATAATAACGATGGATTAAAAAAATTGGAAGCAAAGTATAATGAAGCAAAAGAAAAGTATAAATTACCTTACGATTTTGAAAAACTATTATTTATATTAGACTATATTTATTGTGTTGATTTATTAGCATATAAAGATAATCCGGATAAACAAATTATTTTATCTGGAAAAGAGACAGAATTTGGTTATGAAATACATCCTGGAAAATGTTATAGATTATCATTACAATTTCAAAGAAATTATATGAACGGTTTTGATATAGATAATTTCTTAGCGCTGGTTGATGCTGGGGGTGACTTTAGAGAATTTGGAAGGTTTGTTGTTGATAATAAAAAAAGACAATTAGTATCGCAATTTATAGATACTTATAATTCACAAGAACAAGATGATTCACATAAGAAAAAATAAGTAAATTAATATAATATTAAAAACAAAAAAATATAACTTTTTGTTTTTTTTCATTAATCAATAATTATATTTATTAATACTATATTATAGAACTTAAATTAAAAAAATAGGGTGGTTATAATCCATTTAAGTTCCAGGAGGTATCTATGGATATAATAGTAACAAATAAATTAGTAAATATATTATTAATAAGTACGGTGTTTTCAATAATTCAAATGACTTTTATTCAGAAATGTAAGAAGTTTAAATGTGTAAAAAAAGAATGTCATATCTTGATACTAAATATTGTAACATCATTTATATTTGGTATACCATTTGCAATGTGGTTTTATGAGTTACCAATATATGACTCAATATGGGTTTCAATCTTCTCATTTATTGGAGCGCCGTCAATATACCAAACATTAAAAAAACAAAATATTATAAAGTATCAACCAGAATCTTTAAATAATACTATTTCAGTACCTAAAGAAAACGAAATAAAGAGAGACTAATTGCCTCTCTTTATTATTGAAAGTAAAAAGTTGATTAGTAGTACTATAAATATACAACCAAAAATATATGGGAATTTAAGGATTAATATTTGCGTTTTGTAATGAGTAAATATAAAGGTACTAAAAAATGATATTGCAATAGTTAATACAAAGATAAATATGTTTATTTTGTTTTTATCTTTTACTTTAAAAGTATCTTTGAAATAAATTTTTATAAAATATATCATAAAGCATATACCAGAATAAGAACTGATATAAAATGATGTAGCCATAATATTTTCTACTCTTTGTATAAAGTTAAATAAATTAATCTTTTTAAATAAATAGTATTCTGGATATATATAAATTGATGCCAACTCTATTCCATATACTCCGATTATAAAGAAGTAGAATACTAATACTATTAATGATCCTACTAAATAGGCCTGTATTATTCTTTTGTTAAGCTTTTCTTTGTCTACTATATCACTTTTTTTTAAACATAAAATAGATATAAGCAAAAGAACAGAATAGGTTGGAATGGTAATTGCTAGATTAATAATTGTTTTATAATCAGTGCTTATAATAGGTAGTATATTATCAAGAGTGATCTCAGGTATTAACATAATAAATCCAAAGATTACAGATATTATTAAAAGAAAGTAAAGAATAAGTGATGCTCTACAAATAATTTCTTTTCCTTTACATACTGCTAATGCGATTAAGGATGAATATATAAAAGCTACTATGTAATATGAGTTTCTAACTAATAACTGATTGATTGTGAAATTAAGAATTGTGTATGATAGAACAAATAATAAGAATAAAAATAGTAATATATATAGTGCATTTATTATACTTCCTAATGTTTTAAAATTATCTTTATTATATACAAATATACTTTTATTATTTGATTTATTACCTAGATATATAATGATATAAAGAGGAATTAAACCAAGTATAAAACCAATTATTAAGACTAATAAAGAAGAAGTATTTCCTTTATTTAATACTATTTGTGTTGCAATCGTAGGAAATACAAGTATAAAAAGTGATATTAATACTGTAAATATTTCTTTAGTACTTATCTTATTCATTATGACCTCCATAATTTCCTGTGTTGGAATTACCATATCTAAATAGTTTGGCGTTTGTATTAACTATTATATTAGCACTTTCATATACATTAGAATCTTTATATAAATCATACTTATTTGTATAGAATTTGTATATTTTGTTTTTAACTCCTAGAATATCAGTTTTACTAATCTTTGAAAAGTTTATTAGACTATCTACATATTTTTTTAATTCAGTATTTAGAGAGTCTTCTAAAATTTTTAGGGTTTTATCATCTGTTATTTCTATATTATTTCCATCTACTAAGTAGGCATCAGTATTTATATTTATATAGATATTTAATTTATTATCATTTACTTTTACTTTAAAACTGTTTTTTGGGTTTATTAAAATAATTGATGCTTTATCATCTTTATATTTAGTATTTATGATTATGTCTTGGTAATTATTATTAATTATATTATAAGCAATTATTGCTTTATCGTCTAAAATATCTATTGGTTTATTGTTTTTGAAAACACTCATTCCTATTATTTTAGTATTTTTAAAGTCTTTATTAGGATTTTTTGATTCTTTTATGACTGGTACAATGGGATCTATTCCTTTTTTTAAATTAGTAGCAATAAAGTCTTCCATACTAACTTCGTTTATTCTACCATTTCTTTTGGTACTATTTTCGATTGTTGTAATTATATCCTTTGTTGGAAATGATTCTTTATTTTCATTATTGGTATCAAGAATTTCATTTGCTTTATATTTAGTACTTATTAAAAGATATGTTTCAGATCTAGCTTCAGGACTTCTCATAAAGTAATCAAATGTTTTTTCAATATTGTATTCTACCATTCCTTTTCCTATAACCATTAATTCTAGATGACCTAAGTAAACAGTATTAGGATATTTTAATGATATATTTCTAATTGCGGTTGGAATGGAGTTTCCTTTACCTACATACATTAAAGTGTTTTCTTCAATGTTACTTGATCTATTGTTTTCAGTATTTAAATCCATTATCTGAAGAGTGATTGTATATATACCATCTTCATAATCAATTCCTACTGAATTAGCTATTGCTAAGTCATTTATTTCACTGTATGTGCATCCAGTACATAGAAATATTAATGATATAGTTAGTATTATAATCTTTTTCACTTTATCACCTCATCTTTTGATAGAATAGGATCTTGTTTTAATTTACTTATTTTTGGTACGATAAATGAGTCTTTAATTTTACTTTTACCAAGTGGTGCTACTGGGTATAAGTATGGTTTTCCAAATGATTTTAGACTACTTATAATGATTATAAATAAGAATGATGCAAATACTAAGCCTACTATTCCTAAGAAGGATGCAAATATTAAGAATATTATTTTCCATAATCTTATAGCGTTAACCATTGCAACGTTAGAAAACATTAAACTACATATTGAAGAAATTGCAATAATTATAACCATAATTGGAGATACAATTCCTGCACTTACGGCAGCATCTCCTAAAACAATTGCACCAAGTATACTTATAGCATTACCAGATACTGATGGCATTCTTAAGTCACTTTCTCTTAGTATTTCAAAAATGATTATCATACCAAGAGCTTCGATAAAAGTAGGGAAGGGAACACCATTTCTTTGCGCGGCAAAATTAATTATTAAAGTTATCGGTATGGTTTCGTGGTTAAAAGTAGTAATAGCAATATAAAAAGCAGGTAAAATTATTGCAATATAAAAAGCAAGTAATCTTATAAGTCTTGTAAATGTAACGTTTTTTGGAGACTGATAGTAGTCTTCTGGAGAATGGAATAAATCTACAAAGAAAGTTGGTATTATAATAGCAAATGGAGAGTTTTCTACGATTAAGCAAACCTTTCCTTCGAGAAGAGACATACATATTAAGTCTGGTCTTTCGGATGTTTCAGCGAGTGGAAAGACATTGTTACTGGATATAATAGATTGAGATATAAAAGAAGAGTCAAGTACATAATCTAGATCTAGGTTATCTATTTTTTTAATTATTTCATCTACTAAGGAGTTTTCTACTATATCATCTAAGTACATGATGTTTACTTTAGTTTTAGATTTTTTACCAACTTTTTTTTCAATCATAGTAAGTGATTCATCTTTAATTCTTTTTCTAATAAGTCCAATATTAGTCATATAATCTTCATTTAAAGAATCCTTTGGACCATTTATTGTTTGTTCAATTGTTGGTTCACTAATAGATCTAGAAAGATTCTTTTTAGTGTCTACTGCTACTATATCATTGCTATAACAAACTATACAAAAACCATTTTCTAAATAGTTATAAACTTCATCAATGCTTTTAATATTGATAGTATTAGAATTAGTAATAACATCTTTAATAGATCTGAAATCTTTATTTATTACAACATTTTTTAATATAGTTTCATTAATTATATTAGAATCACATAAAGAATCAATATATATTAAATGAATATTATTAAAATCATTAAACTTAACATCAAAAGAATTGTTATATTTATTTTTTATTTTATTTTTAATATTATTATAATTCATATAATCACCCAATCTAACTATATTATTTACAAATATATTGATTTTTATAAGTTTAATATGATAAAATATACATATATTAAGGAGGATTGAAAATGAAAAAAAGTTTAAAAATTATTATACCAGTAGTAGTTTTAGTAGTAATTGCATTGGTAGCAGGTTTCTTTATATTTAATGGGAATGATGCAAAGAAGTTTGACAAAGAATATTCAGTTGGGGAAGATAATCCATTTGTTTATAGAAATGCTAAAGAAGTGGTAGATATCTTAAAAAATGGTACAGGTGTTGTATATATGGGATTTCCTGAATGTCCTTGGTGTAAAGCATATGTTAAGATGCTGAATGAAACTGCTAAGGAAAAAGGGATGGAAAAGATCTATTATTTAAATATTAAAAATGATAGAGAAAAAAATACTAAAGAATATCAAGAAATAGTAGAGTTATTAAGAGGTAAACTTGCTTATACAGATGAAGGTAAAGAAAGAGTTTATGTTCCATATGTTGCTTTTGTGGTTAATGGAAAAGTAATTGATCATGATAGTGAAACATCTGATATAAAAGAAGATATTACACCTGATCAATATTGGAATAGAGAACAAAAAGAAAGATTACAAGTTAAACTTGGTACTTTAATGGAATTAGTAAATAAAGGTTCTATTTGTACTGACTGTAATAAATAAGAGGATTTATGGAAGAAAAAAAATCAAGAATTGGCGCAGGTTTACTTGGAATCTTACTCGGAGGATTTGGAGCACATAACTTTTATTTAGGATATAAAGGTAAAGCAATTGCTCAACTTTTAATTACTTGTTTATCATTTGGATTCTTATACTTTGTATCAAGTACTTGGGGTTTGATCGAAGGAATCCTTATACTTGTTGGTACAATAGATAAAGATGCAAATGGTAATCCATTAGGAGACTAATTTAGTCTTCTTTTTTTGTATATATAATCATTGAAGAAAAGCAATATATTTGTTCCTCGCCACATATTTGTACTGCTACTTGGTATTTAATATCTATTACTTCAATATCATCATCTAAGAAATTATTCATTTCTTCTTCTAAATCTTTTTCACTTTCTAAATCAAATAGTTTAACACGCATATTAATCACCTAATATAATATAACAAAACAAAAAATAGAAATATGTAGAATAAAGTGTAAACATTTGTAAATGTTTGTAAAACGAACAAATTTATTGAATATTAAGAGTTTAAAAACAATATAAATATTAAAATTAAAAATTCACTTAAGACAATTTTAAAAATTGAAGCATTTTTTATTATCAATACTTGTAAATAGTCGTTTTACAAGTATTTTTTATTGTTTTATAGTGAATGTGAAGGGAGGTGATTTTATGTTAAATCAAGTAATTTTAGTAGGTAGACTAGTGAAAACACCAGAGGTTTTGGAAAATGAAAATGGCACCAAAAGAAGTATAATAACACTTGCAGTACCAAGAAACTTCAAAAACATTCATGGTGAGTACGAAACTGACTTTATTGATTGTGTTCTTTGGCAAGGAGTAGCGGAAAATACTAAAGAATATTGTACAAAAGGTGATATACTCGGAGTAAGAGGAAGAATTCAAACATCAGTATATGAAAAAAATGATTCAAAAGTATACAAAAAAGAAGTAATCGCAGAAAAAGTCAGTTTCTTGTCTAGTAAACCAAAAGAAGACAACGAATAAATTGTCTTCTTTTGTCATAAAAAAACAAATTAACTTTCGGTTAATATCGACATTTTATAAGGTATATTTCCTTATAATGTAAGCATGAGGTGAAAATATGATTCTTGGAGACAGAATAAAAATATGTAGAAAAGCAAAGAATATGACTCAAGAAGAATTAGGACAACTAATCGATGTTTCGAAAGTTAGTATTTGTCAATGGGAAAAGGGTATGAAAACACCGAGTACTAAAAATTTAATTGAACTAACTAAAATATTTGATGTAGAATTAAGTTATCTAATTGGTAATGATACTTATGTAGTTGCAGAACAAGATGATAAGTATAGTATGTATATGGCAAAAGAAGAAATTCAAATTTTAAGAGAGATTAAAAAACATGATAAGTTATATAAAGATTTTTTGGATAATCCTTCAAGAGTAATAGAAAGAATTGAAAAGAAATTATATTGATTTAAATAATAATAAAAGACTTGAAAACAGTCTTTTTTTATTGTATCCTTATACTAAGGAGGATAATATTATGAATAAAAAAGGTTTTACACTAGTGGAGTTGTTAGCAATAATAGTGATACTAGGAATACTTGCTTCTATTTCTAGTGCAATGGTAGGTAATTATGTGAAGAAATCAAAACAAGATGCAACTAGAGTAACTGCGCAAAACATGATAAATACAGTTCTAGGAGACCTAGAAATAAATGATGAAATAACAAATAAAACATATGACTTTTTAGGAGTAGATTCTAATTTATTAGAAAAAAAATTAAAAACTAGTGCCTGGGATAATGATATAGTGGAAGCAAAAGTAATTTATAATAATGGTAGGATTGGAGTATGTATAAGGGATTCTAAGAATAATGGTATAATAGGTACTGAGAGTCAAGTGAAAGAACAATCTAATGATTTAAAGTATGATAATATAACAAGTTGTGCAAATATTCCTAATTAATATATTTACTTTACATATAAAAACATATATAATATATAGCTGGTGATTGAAAATGATTAAAAAAACTAATACTTATGTATTAAAGGGAAAAGAACTATCTAAAAAAGATTTAGAAAACTATTTAGTATTTGAACCAAATATGATCGAAGAAAATATTAAGAAAGTATTAAAGTATGATAAAATTGAAAATGCATTAGAGAATGATTGTTTTAATGATTTTAGTGATGAAAATGAATTAATAATCTATGAAAAAGTAAAGAAGAATAATAAAGTTGGCTTTTTTAAAAATAATAAAAAAGTAATATCTCCATTATATGACGATGGACATTTTATAAATGGTACTTTTGTAATGAAAAATGGTCTTGATATATATATGTTTGATGAAGATGGAAAGAATCTTATATTAGATAATAAAATAAGTGAAATATGTTCTAATATATCAAAATATTTTGATTTGGATTTAAAGGGTAATGATATGGAAACATTATATAAATTATTATCGATTAAAATAATAAGTAAAAAAGGGTTTTTATATGATTTAGAAAATGATAAAATAGTTATCGCGGATAAGGTAATAAAAAAATATAAACTATCTACTGATAAAAGAGAAATAATAATAGATCGTACTAATAAAAAAGTAAAAACTAGAAAAAAATAAAAAAAGTACTTTTAAAAATAAAAAAAATATGTTATGATTATAACATATTAATTGGTTCCTTAGCTCAGTTGGTAGAGCAACAGACTCTTAATCTGTGGGTCCAGGGTTCGAACCCCTGAGGGATCACCATTATGAAAATAGAGTCCTTTATTTAAGGACTTTTTTATATATTTTTTGATTATAAATAAAGAGGAGATACCATGATGAAAGAAGAAATAAAAAAAAGAATATTGAGTTTTAAATCTGATCAAGAAATTTTAGAATTTATTAAAACTAGAATTATAGAGTTAGAACAAAATTTAGTACCCGAAAAAATTGGCTTTGGATATAAAAACATATATAATGATTATATTTCAAGTGAAATAAAATATATTGTTGGCCATTCTTTTTTTAAAGATGATTTTCCTAGTTTAGTATTTGATGATGTTACTCCTTATTTTGAACTAATAAAACAGTTATCAAAATCTAAAGAATATTATAATGAATTATATTTGTTTACGCCTTTAATGTATGAAGTCTTTAATTATCTATCAAGTACTGAAAGAAGAGTAAATGCTTTGGATACTGCTAGAAAAAGAGATAAACTATATCTTAATGCATTGAGAAACCAAAAATCAACAATATCAATAAAAGAGTTTCATGATGAAAAATTAGGATTATGTGGTGAGAATGCAGGAATAGCTCATAATTTATTTAAAATTTTAGGAATAGATTCTCAGTTAGTAATTGGTAAGAGAAATGATGAAGAACATGCTTTTAATATTGTATTTCCGAGAGGATATGATAGTACGCCAGCAGTTTTATTTGATCCGTCTCATACAATAAATTTTAAAAGTGAAGAACAAAAAAATTATTCTTTAGGATATTTCAAAGTGTTAACATCTGAAGAGTATAATAAAATGATATCTGGAGGGACTATTTCAATTGATTTAGAGGGTTCTGTTAATAATTTATTTAGATATTATCCTATGTTATCTGGTTGTGTTGCAAGTTATGAAAAAGCTAATTATAGTATTTTACTCGATCAATCTTTAAATCTAAATAATGAATCACATACAAAAAAAGAATAATTATTATAAATGGTTTTAATAGTATTAAAAGTGTGATATAATTGAGTTATAAGAAAAATAAAGAAGGAGGAAGATTTTTGAGTATTTTATAAAACATAAATCGGATAAAATAATTCGAAAATCTATAAAAAAACTATGATAAACAATAATTTGTATTGGGGGGCAAAATACTAATAACCCTTTAAAATATATTGTTATAAATAATGCCTATATAGAAATGAGGTGTTATTTATGAACTTTTTTGATAAGTTTAATAAGTTAAAGGTTAAGTATAAAGATAATAAAAGTATTAAGATAAGTTTATTACTAGGAATAATATCTATTCTATTTATATTTGTCGGAGGATCTTATGCTTTTATTATGGTGCATGTCCCGGCTTATTTAGTTTTCATAATTCTGAAGGAAGTAGTACTCCTTATAATTCTTCTCGTGCAGTTTTAAGTATAGTAAAATAGTATTTTTATATAAAAAAATTAACTATATAAACTATCTAATTTTTGTAGTTTAGTTTATATTATAGTTAATTTTTATTTTTTTATATATCTATAATAATATTCATCATAAGACAAATCACTATGATTATCATGCATATCAGTCGCAGCCTTAACACCAATATATCTATAATGCCATGATTCATAAGTATAACCAGTAATATCAACCTTATCACTAGGATATCTAAGTATAAAACCATATTTATAGGCATTATCATTCATCCATTTAAAGGACTCAGTCTTATCAAAAGTAAGCATATTTCCATTTCTAGTAGAGGAAACATCTATAACAAGTCCAGTTTGATGCTCTGAGTATCCTGGTCTTGCAGTATCTTTATCTGCACCTTTAACACCACTAGTGGAAACAGCATAATCATAAAGCTCTTTTTGTCTAGAGTATTCTCTAAAACCAGATTGTCCATATACTGGGGTACCATTTTTAATAGAATCACTAGATAATTTTTCAAACGCTTCTTTAGCTTCTTTTCTCATCATTCTGACCTTAGTATTTCCATATATAAAATAGTCACTAGATATTTCTTCTAAATCATCAGGTATATAATTTTTATCTAAATACAAATACTTATTCATTAGAATAAGATTATCGTAAGACATATCAGTCTTTTGTGTATTAGTATAATACTTATTATCAAGTCCAATATTTACATATGTTACAATATCACAATAATCAATCTTTTCATTCTTTTCCTTATATAGAAGGTACCTATCTATATTTTTTAAATCATAATCTTTACATTTTTTATAATCTTTATACTTAGTATTTTCAATTTCTATATTCTCATCAATTGTATCATTATTCTTATTAAAAAAACTAATACCATTTAATTTAAGTGCTATAAAAAGACAAGTAAATATAAAAATTATAATCAATACATTTTTAACAACTTTCATGACTCCTCCTTAAGTATATATTACCACTAAAGTATATTAAAATAAAGTAAAAATAAGTCTAAAAAAATCTATTTGTCATATTTTTAACTGAGGTGGTATTATTAAAAGAATAATAATTTTGTTATTAATAGTTAGTCTATTACCAATAAATATTTATGCTCTTGAGACAAATTCTAAGGATGTTGATCTAACACCAGATGCTTTTTCATCAGTTATAATCGAAGCATCAACTGGACAAGTACTATATAATAAAAATGCAAATAAACCTCATGAAGTAGCATCTCTTACTAAAATGATGGGTTTAATTTTAATATTCGAAGCAATGGAAAAGAATGCATTAAAAACTGATGAAATACTAACTACATCAGAAAATGCAAAGAATATGGGTGGTTCTCAAATATGGCTTGATACAGGTGAGAAAATATCGGTAGATGACTTATTAAAGGGTATAATAATGGCTTCCGCTAATGATGCAATGGTTTTAATGGCAGAGCGAGTATCAGGTACTGAAGAAGCATTCGTAAGTCAAATGAATAAAAAAGCAAAGGAGTTAGGACTTCAAAATACATACTTTAAGAATAGTACAGGATTAGATGAAGATGGGGCATATTCAAGTGCTTATGACATGGCAATAATAGCAAAAGAGTTAATAAAACATGAAAAAGTATTTGATTACTCTAAGAATTATGAAAGTTATATTAGAGAAAATACTGATAATAAAACATGGATCACTAATACTAATAAACTAGTTAGGTTTTATGATGGAACAGATGGATTAAAAACTGGTATGACGGATAAAGCAGGATCGTGTATGACAGTGACTACTAAAAGAAATGGACTTAGATTAATTGCGGTTACTCTAGGATTTCCTAATTCTAAAATAAGAAATCAAGAAACAATGGATCTATTAGACTATGGTTTTAATCAATATGAAACTAAAATAATAAAGAAAAAGAATGATGTAGTAGGGCAATTAACTTTAGAAAAGGCAACAAAAGATAAAATAGATTTGGTTTTAAAGGATGATGTAGTTATAATTAATAAAAAACAGGATAAAGAAAAAGAATATACATATGAGGTAAAAACTTATGATGTTGTTTATCCAATAAAAAAAGATACAGTGCTTGGAGAGTTCCAAATAAAAGAGAATAATAAAATAGTAAGTAAAATAGATTTAGTAGCAAAAGAAGATATAAATAAACTAAATATATTTAAACTCTATCTAAAAGTATTAAAAAATATACTGATGGGTAATTAATAATATAAAATACTTAGACTAGTTCTAGGTTTTTTTATTTGCTAACAAAAAATGTAATATTATAAATATGTTATACTTTTATAGAAAATTTTGTTTTTTTCAAAAATACTTTTATTTTTCAATAATATATGATATAATTAACTTACAACGAAGTGGGAATCTCCCACTTTTTGTTTCATTTTGGAGGTATTATGGAAAATATTAAGAAAGCATTAGAAACTCCACTTAAAAAATTAAATATGTGGATTGATGATATTAAGTATTTTAAAAAGACACTTTATATTACTTTAGATAGTGATGAAATTATTAATATTGATAGAATAGTCGAAGCAACAAAAGTGATTAATAAAGTGCTTGATGAAAATGATTTTATTAAAGAAAAATATTTACTTGATGTATCATCAAAAGAAAAAGGAGGTAATTAATATGAAAGGAGAAGAATTTTTAAGAGCAGTAGATCTATTAGAAAAAGAAAAACACATTGATCGTGATATTATATTCGAAGCAATGGAACTTGCACTGCTTTCTGCTTATAAAAAGAACTTTGATTCTAAAACAAATGCAAAAGTAACAATTAATAGAGAAACTGGGGATATAAAAATATATTCTTATATCACAGTAGTAGAAGAAGTAGAAGATCCTGATACACAAATATCTTTAAAAGATGCTTTAAAAAGGGATAAAACTAAAGAAATTGGGGATACTTTTGATACAGAAGTAACACCAGATAATTTTGGTCGTGTTGCTGCTGCTACTGCAAAACAAGTAGTAGTCCAAAAAATAAGAGAAGCAGAAAGAAATAGCTTAATTGAAGAGTTTGAAAGTAAACAAGGAGAATTAGTCTCAGGAATAGTATCACTTGAAGACGAAGGAAATTACTATATTGATCTTGGTAGAACTAATGGTATTCTTCCTAAAACTGAATTAATAGGAAATGAAAAAATAGAAATGGGTTCTTCAGTTAAATGTTATGTTACTAAGGTAAATAGTAATCCTAAAGGAACAGTTATTTTACTTTCTAGAAAGCATTATAACTTTGTTAAAAGATTATTTGAACTTGAAATACCAGAACTTGCTGATGGATCTGTTATGATTTATGCAGTTGCAAGAGATGCAGGATCACGTAGTAAGGTGGCAGTATATTCTGAATATGCTAATATTGATCCAATTGGTTGCTGTATTGGAGAAAAAGGTTCTAGAATAGCTAGAATAATGAAAGAATTATCTGGAGAAAAACTTGATATAATAAGATACTCAACAGATAAAGAAGAATTTATTAAAAATGCCTTAAGTCCTGCGAAGAACTTATCAGTATTTATACTAGATCCTAAAAAGCAAGAGGCTTTAGCAATTGCAGATGGAGATGATTTCTCACTTGCTCTTGGTAAAAAAGGACAAAATGTAAAACTTGCATCACGTCTTACTAAATATAAAATAGATGTAAAAAATAGTGAACAAGTTAAGGAAATGGGCATAGTTTTAAAGTAGGTGAATAAGATGAAGGTAAGGAAAATACCAATGCGTACTTGTGTTATTACACAAGAAAAATATCCTAAAAAAGAGTTAATAAGAGTAGTTAGAACACCAGATAAAGAAATTATAATTGATATAACTGGTAAAGCAAATGGAAGGGGAGCATACCTAAAAAAAGATATTGAGGTAATTAATCTAGCTAGAAAATCTAAGAAACTAGAAAGACACCTAGATGCTACAATACCTGATACTATATATGATGAACTTATAAAAATCGTGGGGGAATAATTATGAAAAGAATTGAAAATTTAAAAATATACAATTATCATTTGAAGAGTAAAAAAATAAAAACACATAAATTTAGAAAGATACATGTGTCTGCTCACATTAATGATAATACTTATAACTATAATAGGTATATTGAAAATATCGATTCTAATAACATAGAAAGAGTGATGAATTCTTATAGATATAATGAAGAGACAGTGTTATCTGTACTATCTAATAATGATTTAGATGTCATAAATAAACTTGATAATAAAAAGACTTTAAAAGAATTCAAAGATAAAGTTAAGTCACTTGAAGATTGCAAAGTATTTGCTCTTCCATCAAACAGTGATAGGTTTAGATTAGCGTATGAATTTTCGAAAATAGAAAACTCTAAGAAAAAAAGAAGATAAATTTGCTATTAACCCATTAAAAATAAACAAATGAGGTGATAATATGATGAGTGTTTTAGAATATGCAACAGACGTAAATAAAACAGTTGAAGAAATATTAAAATTATGTAAAAAGTTAGATATTAATTGTAATAATGAAGATGACATGTTATCTGAAGATGATATTATTCTTTTAGACAATGAAATATCTATTGATGAAGATATCAAAGAATTTGAAGAAATAATTGAAGAAGAAATTCTAGATGATGATGAATTAGAAAAAGATCTAAGAATAAATACTGTAGAAGACAAATCAGTAGTTAAAATGAAAAAGAAAGATACACCAATTAAAAAAGATGATAACTCTAAGTATCTTAAAGCTAAAAAGAATATTTATAAACATAAAGAAAAATTAGCTAGTAATGAAAATGATGATGACGATTCAGTAATTCTTTATAAAAATAATATGACTGTGAAAGATCTTGCTGATGAATTAAAAATAAGTGCATCAGAATTAGTAAAAAAATTATTTGATTTAGGAGTCTTAACAACCCTTAATCAAAGTTTAGATTTTTCTACTGCTGAAGTAATTGTTTTAGATTATGGAAAAGAATTAAAAAAAGAAGAAACAAGAGATATAGCAAATTTTGAAGAATATGAAATAATAGACAAAGAAGAAGACTTAGTATCGCGTCCACCAGTTGTTACAATAATGGGGCATGTAGATCATGGTAAAACTTCATTACTTGATGCTATTAGAAATGCTCATGTAGTAGACAAAGAAGCCGGTGGTATTACTCAACATATTGGTGCTTACCAAGTAAAAGTAAATGATAGATTAATTACTTTTATAGATACTCCAGGACATGAAGCATTTACTCAAATGAGAGCTCGTGGTGCTAGTGTTACAGATATTGTAATTATAATTGTTTCTGCTGAAGATGGAGTAAAACCTCAAACAAAAGAAGCAATTGATCATGCAAAAGCTGCTAAAGTACCAATAATTGTAGCTATAAATAAAATGGATTTACCTAATGCAAATCCTGATAGAGTATTACAAGAATTATCTGAATGTGGTCTTACTCCTGAAGAATGGGGTGGAGATACATTAGTAAATAGAATAAGTGCTAAGACAAAAATGGGACTTAATGAATTATTAGAAAACATTCTATTAATTGCAGATATGAATGAATTAAAAGCAAATCCTAATAGATATGCTACTGGTTCTGTTATTGAATCTAAACTGGATAAAAATATTGGTTCTGTTACAACAATATTAATACAAAATGGTACTTTAAGATTGGGAGATCCTGTAGTAGTAGGAAATGTATATGGTAAGATTAGAACTTTAAAAAATGATAAAGGACAAGATATTATTGAAGCACTTCCATCTACGCCAGTAGAAATAACTGGACTTAATGAACCTCCAGTTGCGGGAGATCGTTTCATGGCATTTGAAACAGAAAAAGAAGCAAAAAAAATAGCAGATGAAAGAAAATTAAGAAGTAAAGAAGCAAATACTAATCGTTCAGGTATGACTCTTGAAGACTTGTTTAGTAAAGTAAAAGAGGGTGCAAAAAGTATTAATGTTGTTCTAAAAACAGATGTAAAAGGTTCTGAGGAAGCTATTAAACAATCGCTTTCTAAAATTAATGTTGAAGGCGTAACAGTAGATGTTATAAGAAGTGGAATAGGAACTATTACAGAAAGTGATATAGTGCTTGCTAATGCCTCTAATGCTATTATAATCGGATTTAATGTTAGACCAAGTAATAAAATAATGGAAATTGCAAAAGAATATAATGCTGATATTAGATTACATAATGTAATCTATAAAATAATTGAGGAATTAGAAGATGCAATGCTTGGTATGTTAGATCCAGAATATGAAGAAAAAGTTACTGGTACTGCTGAAGTAAGACAACTATTTAAATTTTCAAAAGTTGGTACAATTGCGGGATCATTCGTTCAAGATGGTATTATTAAACAAAACTCAAAAGCAAGAGTAGTAAGAGATGGCATTGTTGTGTATGATGGAAACATTGCATCACTTCAAAGAGGAAAAGATAGAGTAAATGAAGTTAAAAAGGGTATTGAGTGTGGTATAACTATAGAAAACTTTAGTGATATAAAAGAAAATGATATTATCGAAGCATATGTTGTGGAGGAAATTAAAAGATGAGTGTAAGAGTTAAAAGACTAGATAGTTTATTCACTAAAGAAATTAGTTATATCATTATGGAAGAAGTAAAAGATCCTAATATAAAATTTGTTACTCTAACTGGTTGTGATGTTACAAATGATTTATCTTATGCTAAAGTATATTTTACAACTTTAAAACCTGAATTTAAAGAAGAAACACTTAAAGCATTAAACAAAGCTGCTAACTTTATTGAAATAGAACTTTCAAAAAGAATACAAATTAGAAAAATGCCTCAAATAAGTTTCCATTATGATAATTCTATTGAATATGGAAATATGATTGAAGAAAAAATTAAAGAAATAAAAGAAAAAGAAAATGATATGAAATAGGATCGTTTTCTTTTTATTATGAGTATCTACCAAAACTTCTTTTATTAATTGCTTTTGATTTATTTGACAAGATATTATATTTATGATATTATGCACGTGCAAGTAAAGAAAATAGTCTATTACTTCGTTCTCTTCACCAGTATTCTTAGAGTCTTTAATATGTTACAAAACCTATTACTGAGTTTTTTTCAAGTCATTTCAAAGTAGATAATGCGCATGATATTTTTGTTAATGAAAATGGTGCGGTACTAGATGCATATATATTCGACGGTTCAAAAGAAGAACAAAAGAAGTAATGGAAAAAGTACTTGCCGAAAAACAAGCAATGTATCCTGAATATTAATTTGCACTTATACAAGATTCATTTCCAGTATAAGTCGTTGGTGGAACAATGTTCGAGGGCGTATCTTGGCGTGATAAACCAATTATGTCAACACATGTTTTATATATAACGAACTATGAAAAATATTTATGTAGAAGAAGGAAGTAATTCCTTTTTTTTGCTCTCGTAATATTTTACAAAGAGCTTTATTTATGCTATACTTTTGGTGGTGATATTTGTGTTAGTAGTAAACAATTTTAAGGATTATGAAATAATCTCAATGAGTGAGGGAGAAAAACTAGAAAAATGGGGAAGTTATTACTTGTTAAGACCAGATCCTGAAATAATATGGAAAGATAAACTTGATAAGTCATTAGCGCACGCCCATTATCATCGCAGTAATAAAGGTGGTGGATATTGGCAAATCTATAAAAAATTACCTGATAGATGGACAGTTAACTATAATAATTTAACATTTAATGTTAAACTAATGGGTTTCAAACACACTGGAATATTTCCTGAACAAAGTATTAATTGGGATTTTATGATTAAAAAAATCAAAGAATCAAAACGTGATATAAAAGTGTTAAACCTTTTTGCATACACAGGATGCGCTACTGTTGCATGTTTAAGTGCCGGAGCAAGCGTTGTCCATGTTGACTCATCACGTGGTATGGTTGATTGGGCTAAAGAAAATGTAAAAAGTTCTAATCTTGAAGATAAACCAGTTCGCTTTTTGGTGGACGATGTAGTAAAATTTGTAAAAAGAGAAATACGAAGAGGCAATAAATACGATGCTATAATAATGGATCCTCCATCATATGGAAGAGGCTCAAACAACGAAGTATGGGATATTGAAAAAGACTTGTACAATCTAGTAGAATTATGTACAGAAATATTAAGTGATGATCCATTATTCTTTATAATTAATTCTTATACTGCTAATCTATCTGGTATAGTAATGGAAAATATCTTAAAACTAACCGTAGGAAGCATTTATACTGGTAAGATATATTATGAAGAACTAGGAATAAAATCAAAAAATGGATTAGTGCTACCATGTGGAGTATGTGCAAGATATGAAAAATAATTTAAATATTTTATATGAAGACAATCATATAATTGTTGTAATAAAACCATATAATATTTTATCTCAAAGTGATAATACTAATGATTTGGATATGTTAACTATAATAAAGAATTATATAAAAGAAAAGTATAATAAACCTGGTAATGTTTATTTAGGACTTGTTCATAGGTTAGATAGACCAACCGGTGGTATAATGGTATTTGCTAAAACATCAAAGGCAGCATCAAGACTCTCTAAACAAATAAAAGATGATAAGTTTATTAAAAAGTATCTAGCGGTAGTCCATGGAACCTTTACTAAAAAAGAAGGGACTCTTGAAAACTATATAAAAAGAACAGAGGATAATTCTTCAATAATTACTACAAAAGAAGAAGGAAAATATGCTAAACTAGATTACAAAGTATTAAAAGAAAAAGATAATTTATCAACACTTGATATAACTTTATATACAGGAAGACATCATCAAATAAGGGTTCAATTTAGTAATATAAATCATCCTTTATATGGTGATCAAAGGTATGGAAAGCAAGATAGAAAACAACTTGCACTTTTTGCTTATCATTTAGAGTTTTATCATCCAATAACAAAAGAAAAATTAGTTTTTGAGTATATGCCAAAGGAGGAAATATTTAAATGAAATTAGAAAAATATAAAAGAGTTTTATTAGATATATTATTAATTACTTTTTCATTAGGACTTTTAACATATGAAGTAAATAGAGTTAATAATATAAGTAATATTTTGCTTTTAGTTATTTTATTTATTACTTGTTTTGAGTTAATGATAAAGTATATAAAAGAAGTACATATTCCAAAATCAAAGAATAAGGTAGTAAAAGTATTTTTCATATTA
>ERZ857629.1621-NODE-1621-length-23823-cov-4.633162_pt1 | contig 23823 bp, 47 predicted proteins | sample MGYA00519700_ERZ857629 | MGnify/ENA primary metagenome ERZ857629 (study PRJEB31778, sample SAMEA3449351) | human gut metagenome | biome: human gut; feature: human-associated habitat; material: faeces | place: United Kingdom | collected 2010/2012 ...
TCTATGAACATGAGACGGGCGCTCGACTTGGCCGAAAAGGCGGTCGAGCCGTACCAGACGGAATCCGTGAAAACGGAGACGCCCTCGAGGTCAAGTGCATTCGAGGACGTACCACATATATCAGTGATTGCAAATAACAATCACTGATATATCAAGACAGGGCCTTGCCTAAGCAAGGCAAGGCCCAACAAAAACAACCAAACAGAAAGAGAGGAAAATAAAATGACTAAAATCACTGTCGTAACAACTTGCTTGAAATTTGACCTTACGTATCGTGGAGAAGGTTATAACCGTAAAACCAGCATTGCATTCCGTAACCGCAAAGCGGCGGAATTGCATGCTAAAGACCTCGAGGCGCTTTACGAAAACGCCCTCGAGGAGGCACAAGCGTATTTCGACGACGACCACATCGAGAATGCTTACATCGACGAGGTCGTTATCCAAACGGTTGACTTGTGGTAACCCACAAGTCAACCAGAACCAAACGAACAGAAAGGATAGTGTAAATCATGAAAGAAATTAATATCGTCATTACCCGTATTACCTATAAACTCCGTACCGCGTACACGGTAAAAGACTATGAATGCGTCAAGGCGTTTGCAGACGCGGAAAATGCTATGGCGTATGCCAACACTGCCAAAGCGTATAAAGACGCATTCACGGAAATTGACGAAATCTGCCGCGCATGGGATGAAGAAATCATTGAATGGTTCCTGCCGCAGGACAGCCACGCGGTCTGCCACATTGTGACCGAGGCATAAGCCTCGGTCACTCCGAAAAAAGAAAGGAAGGATTATATCATGAAAAATTCCACTGTTCGTCCTATGTTTACCGTTTCTGTTATATCTCTTTTCAACTCGGTTTGTCTCCGTTCCGAGTTGATGAATGCCAAAGAAGCAGCGCATTATATTCAAATGCTTAGTTGGCCGATAAGCAAAACCACGACTTTTAGAATCGTGGTTGAGTACAAAAACCACAAACTAATCTATTTCACGGATTTAGAAACCCATGAATGGATTAAACGGAAAGAAACAGTCAGGCGATAGCCTGACTTTTCTTTTTTTTAACATTAGCACTCATCTCCAGCGAGTGCTAACAATGTAAAATTTACTTAAAGGAAAATTGGACGTACATTTTTTGCTTTCACAAAATTTACATTCTTTTCCACAAAATTTACATAGAAAACTTTACCCAAAGTTAACAAAAGTATGCTTGAGAGTTAACACAAGTATGTTATAATGTAGTATAGGGGAAGTGTTAAATTTATGTAAAGCGAGGTATGTTAAAACGATGTTAAGAGTAGGTTAAGTTTGCGTAAACTCGGCTTTGTTAAGTTCTGGTTAAGGCTTAATGAAGTTCAGGTTAAGAAGGGAATGTTAAGAACACGTTAAAAGCAAGCGAAGATTGCATGTTACCACTATGTTATCTCTATGCTATCAGCGGGTTAAGACGTGCGGGCAAGCTGGAAAGCTGGGTGAGCTGGAAGCAAGCTGGAGCTGGACGAGCTGGAAAGCTGTTAAAACGAAGCGCTTAACGCTAATTTAACATTAGGGCAAGCTGGAAAGCTGGGGCTGCAAATTGTTAAGTTTGGGTAAAGGCTTGGCGTAGTTTGTGTAAAGTATAAATTTACACAAACCCCGCACAAATTTAACATACACTTAACTTGACAAAATTCCCCATTTATGTTATACTATTAATGGAAAAAGAGAACCAAACACATCCAACGAAGAAAAGAAAGAAGGTTAAGAAAAGATGATTAACAAAAACACAACAAAGTATTTCAAAGTTATTTGCGAGCGAGGGCACTGTGGGGCACGTCATAGTCTTGATATTACATTTTACATAAAGGCAATAAATGCAGCCGATGCTTTGTTCAAAGCGCGCAAAATGCCGGCGGTAAAACATAGCAAAATGCCGCCATATGTTAAGGAAGTAACACTACGAGAATTTAACGAAAATAGCAAAGTTAGTGCATATAGAAAATGTGAAGGGAATATTTAATTCCCTTCACTTTTATGTTAAATTTAGGTAAGGCAAAATAGGACGTCCAAATTTCGTTTTCAAAAATTTTACAAAAGAAAAGAAGAGAACGTCTTAACATTCTCTTCACATTCACCCCTTTACCCACTAATAACATTTCAGTGTAAAAGTGCAGGAAAAAGAAACAGGAACAAAAACATCGCAGCACCCAGCACCACACCCCCAATAGCGCAAGCAACTTCTTTCGCACACTTTTTACTGTCCTCATAGAACCACTTTTCAGCACGATATTTCATTGTGAAATTGCGCCTTCCATACCGATTAATTTTCTTAGCCTTTGACATGATACTCAACCCCTTTCGTTATATACAGTATAACATAATTTCAGAATGAAATCAAGGACAAAACCCGCACTAAAATTAGACTAAAATATTTCAGTACCATAACCCCATTTCAGTTTCATTTTCTTTTTCTAATCAATCGCCTATCGTCCTCGGAGCAATACCCTCACCCTCGGAGCACTTATATATTTCATTTTCTATTCTTAATCATTTTGTCTAACTTTTGTCTAAGAAAACTATCCCAAAACCACAACTATTTCATTTTCAAATTTACCGTAACTTAATCTTTGCTTAACATTATCGCGCGGGCAAATCATTACCCGTCATCCTCGGCAACCTATTTCATAATCAAATCCTAATCTTTTCTTAACATAAACTTAATACTAAAACTTTTACCATCCCACCCCAGTATAACATATTTCATGTTAAAAGTCAAGCACCACCAATGTTAAATTTAAGTAAGATAAAATTGGACGTCCAACCTTTCTTAATATTTCAATAATAAAACGGCGGCAGTTAGAGACATCTAACCACCGCCTTATTGTTCCACGCCACACCCCTATTAGACGTATGGCGCTAAACGCTTTTCAATCGCAGGAACAAACTGTTCCAGCGTTTCAAACTCTACATAAATGATTTTGCTATCCTCACTTACATTAGACGTATAGATGTGCGTCTCAGGATAGAGAACAACTATGTTATTAATTTCAATTCGTGCGTCATGGGAGTTGGTGATGTAGTAACCGATGTGCTTCTTCATAGTAGAACCCCTCTTTTCTATTTGATGAAATCATTATACCATAGGCAATAACAAAAGTCAATACTTCTCAATGTAAAATTTAGATAAAATAAAATTGGACGTCCAATAGTAGTTAAAGGGGATTCAATCCCCTTTTAACTTATTCTTCACTTTTCACTTCTTCCGATACGCAGGTATACTTGCGTATCATATCACGGAATTCGTCATAATCATCCTTCGGAATCATAGCACGTCCGCTAATGTATTCAGTAGGACGTCCGAAGTAAGCGTCAACATCGCTTACAATCCTCTGCCTGACGTCAATCATAACGTCATGCTTAGACATATAGGCGAGCAGGTCACGCGCGAAATCCTCGGTGAGTTTGCAGGTGAAGTAATAATCAAACATAGTGAATACCTTCCTTTCCTAACTTCTGACTATATTATACCACGGCTTACAATCAATGTCAATAGGTTCGCGGCAAAAACTTATGTAAAGTTTTCGCGTATAAAAATTGGACGTCCAATAATAATTTCCACAAATTTTACATACAAAACACTTGACAACTTTTGCTCGCCATGCTATAATACAAGTAGAAAAAACAAGGGAGGTTATCTCATGAATTATCGCGGACTTTTCTTCTTTTATCCCGACGCTTTTGACTTGACTGGTTATGAAAAGAAAATGACATTTCATTCTAAAACCGAAGGCGATTTAGAAGTTTATGTTTTAAATGATTTTTATATCATTTATACCCCCAAATACATTTGTCGTTTCATTTATTGGAGCGAACTGTTAAGGTATTGTGAAGATAAGATGAAGGGGGTGTAATGTTACCCCCTCTTTAAGAAAAAATGTACGTCCAAACATTCTTTAACAAAATTTAACCGAAGGTCATACACCTTCGGTTACACAGTCCCACCCATCATAGGTGAGATAGGCGGCGATTGCCGCGGCGGCTTCCTCGTTTACAAGGAACTCCACCAAGTCACCGGCTTCAACCGGCGTGACGAAGGGCTCAATGCCCCAGACGCAGATAATATCTGCGAACAGCCAGCGCGCATCGCGCACGCCATCGGTGAGAACAATAACTCGTTTCATGGTCAATACCTCTTTCCTTCATTTGATGATACTATTATAGCACAGCTTTTCCCGCGTGTCAATACTTTTTTATGTAAAGTTTTCAGGTATAAAAATTGTACGTCCAATCTTCCCTTACATAAATTTAACCGAGGGTTTGTCGCCCTCGGTTGTTAAATTCTTGTTAATGTGCGAACACTCTTTCCATATCTTCCAGAATGCCGCACAACTTCGGTTCACTACTTGCACGCTCGGGATGCTTCAGCAGCTTCTTGGCGCTTTCAATCATGTCGTTCAAATCCAGCGCCATAAAGTCATTGATTGCACCATGAATTTTTTTATGGCGCTTCATCATGTTGAGAACAGACAAGCACTCGCGACGAATACGAAATCCGTCATTGTGGTAACAGGCGTTCAAGAAAGCGTAACAACGGCGATAGTTAGTAGTCATAGTAAAATACCTTCCTTCTCTTAATTTCTGTATATAGTATATCACACATAACATTCAATGTCAAGAGTTTTGAATGTTAAATATTCATTGACTAAAATTGGACGTACAATTCTTCGTTACAAAAATTTAACCGGAGATAAACTCCAGTTAAACATAGGCAAGTTTGCCAGTTTTCCATCCGTAGATGGAAATCTGATTGCATTCTTTACCTATTCTTAACGCTTCATGCTTAGTGCTAATTCTGAATGAATGGTCTACATAGCAGATACCATTCTCAAGCCACACACCACAATCGCCCTTGTAAGCGCGCACAGCATTAATGCAATCCTGCGCGCTATAACATTCAACGCCAGTATCAGCGACTTGCCAGCCAGTCTTGTAACGGATAATCTTACCAGCTTTAAGCGTCAAACCGTCGCCGTCAACCAGTTTCTTAATAGTACGAATGTTAATCATGTGTAAACCCTCTTTCCTTTAATTTCTACACTTATTATAGCACGCCAAATATTAAAAATCAACGCATCCTATGTAAAATTTATAGAAATAAAAAATGTACGTCCAATTTTCGTTTACACAAAAAGAGGGAAGGCTTAACCTTCCCTTAACTTTATCCTTTGAACCGAGTAATCCATCAATCCAACTTCCATAACAGACCCATAACGTTCTGCTAACTTTTTCAACTCGCGCGGCGCTTCTACTTTTATGTAATTCTCTATACCGGAGATAGTCATATAGTACGCGCAGCAGCTAACGTCTTTATGCTCGTTAGCCTCAGTCAAAATCCGCTGAACCGCAGCTATTTTATAAATATACATTGCTTATACCTCCTTATAAAATGATACGCGCTTGCCCAACTCAGAACCACAATTCCAATACTCGTAAAGCGATACAATGTTATCAAAACCGTTCGTATCCTCACTCTTGCTGGCTCGCATAGGATTAATCCAAGGATTTCCCAAACGAACCTTGCAAGGCAAAAGATAAATTCTTTCACCCGATTCAAACAAGCGGCGCGCAGTGTCTCGGCGGATTTTTTCAAGATTCATCATAGTTAATTACCTCACTTTCGCTCAATTTCTATACTTATTATAGCAAAAGCAAAACCGGAATAAAAGCATCATCCAGTTATATCTACATTGAAAATATGTAAACGACTTTTGGACGTACAATTTTTCCTTACACAAAATAAATAAACGCGGTTTCCCGCGTTTAAAGGTTAAAGTCTTTGAACCATCTCATTTACAATCTCTATCTGCTCACTGCGCGGCAAGAGCTTGTAACCTTCTTGACAGTCCTTGCGTGTCACCAGCTCGCAATAATACGGGCAATAGCGACAGTCCTCAAAAGATTCGCAAATGTACTTGAATGTGATGAAAAGTCCCCATTTCTGATACTGTTCCATAGTTTAATACCTCCCTTTCACATTCAGTGTATCACAAATCCAGCAAGAAGTCAAGTTAAATTTAGTGAAAGAAAAATTGTACGTCCATTTTTTCTTCATGAACTTTTAACTTGACAAATCCAGATTTTTATGATATAATTATCAATGGGAGGTTATGAACATGGCGTGTCAAGTTAAAAGAATGTTAAGACGACCAAGAGAAGATTGTGTTAAGATTAGGTTAAGGAAATGTAAAGTTGTGTTAATTCCATGTAAAGAAAAGCGAGGGGTGAAGTATGCCTTATGTTAAGATTGGGTAAAGAGATGATTAAAAATTGGTTAAGAAAAATTGCGTTCTGGGTAAAGGGTTCGCAGCGTTCAGGTTACAGCCGCCAGCTGGTTCCTTACTATGACCGGCAAGCTGCAAGCTGGAAGCTGCGTCTGTAAGCTGCAAGCTGCAAGCTGGTAGATTTAACATATATTTAACTTGACTTGCAAGCTGGAAGCTGGTATAATGTAAGTAGAAAAGAAAAGGAGGAAAGCTCAATGCCCGCTACTATTATTGTTGTTTTGGCTATTACATCTCTAATTATCATAGGTTTTGTCTTTAGTCTAATCGTTTTGACTGATTGTTCTAAAATAAGCAAAACGGTTGTCACATTAATTGCTATTGTAACGATTGCGGGACTATGGTTAGGAAGTAACTACTACTACACCAATACCGCAAGAGGATTGAGGAAGTCCCGCGACTATAAGAGTAATATCAGCCTCGGCGTAGACAGAACAGTTAGTGTAATGGAAGATGACGGCAACGTGATTTACACTTATTCGGGTAAGATTGACATTGAAACAGATAACGACAACTACATTTTGTTTGACGATGAAGAAGGCAAGCGTCATATTATTTACAAAGGCGCAACACAAATGATACTTGTGGAGGATAATTAAATGGAATACAGTTGGGAAGTAACAACAACCGAAGATATTGAAATTAGTTTCCACGATATTTGTATGTTCTACTTTGAAAATAACGATAATGAAATTCGTTTCATTAGAGAAAATCGCAAGGCGGCGTATGACGCTTTTGTAGAATACTTTGAACGAACATATGACAAAGAAGATGACTTCTTTCCACCACCAAAAGTAATAAATAAAATCATAGATGACTTCTATGAATTCATAGACAGCACCATAACAATAACTCTTTCCCACTAAGGGAAAGAGTTAAATTTATGTAAGCAAAGAATAGACGTCCAAAATAAGTTTACAAACGTTTAACTTGACTTTTTGTTCTCCTTGTGCTATAATAAATACATCAAGAGAAGAAAAGAGGAAATGCCAATGTTTAACAAGACTATTACCTTTGATATGGATGGAACGATTGCTAACCTTTACGGCGTTGAAAACTGGCTTGATTATCTCATTGCAGAAAACACTTTGCCTTATGAAGTTGCCGCGCCAATGATTGACTTCTACGAACTCTATCTTGCTTTGGAAGCATTGCGGGCACAGGGCTTTAGAATTGAAGTTGTAAGTTGGAGTAGCAAAAACGGCACAAAGGCATATAACAAAGAAGTCCGCAAAGCAAAGATTGATTGGCTTTCGCGCGAAGGTATTAAGGAATGCTTTGATAGCATTCACGTTGTAAAGTATGGCACGAAGAAGCACAAAGTTGTGCGGGAAACGGGTATTCTGTTTGATGATGACGCACGTGTGCGTAAAGAATGGGTTAAGCACGGCGGCATTGCGATTGACCCGCAGACACATAGCATTCTTAATGCTTTGAATAATTGGATTGTAGAAGAGGATGATTTTGATTATGAAGAATGAAACAATTACCTATTCTTTCCTTATTCCAACAGAAGTTGACGTTAGCTTTTATGATATGCTTGCCTATTGCGAGGAAGAAGGATTGACTATGATTGACCTTCTTTATTACAAAAAGGATAAGAGAAGCAAACTTATTTACGATTACTTAATGGTAATCGGATATAATCCTAACAATTTTCCCGCAAGCATCCTAAAAGCAATAGATGAAGATTTTGTAAACTATATGACTAAAGAAGAATAACATAATCTTAACCTTTCTCCCGCCAGGAGGAAGGTTAAATTTATTAAAACAAAAATTGGACGTCCAATTAATCTTTACACATTCTCAACAAACTTAACAAAAACTTAACTTGACAAGTCAACCAATTTATGTTATACTTATTACAGAAAAGAAAGGGAGGAACCAATCATGGGAAAGTCTATTCAGGCACTCAACAATGAAATCCGCAAAACCTATCTTGAAATGATTGAACGTGTTTTGACCGAAGCGGGCGAAGAAGTCTTGCGTGTTCCCACCAGCGAAGCAAGCAGAAGCAAAAATTACAACATTGCTATTCCTGTTCTGGATAGCGAAAACAACGAAAAGGCGCTTGTTATTTCTCTTTCCATTCCCACGGGCGCGCGCAAGACGGGCGAACCGTATGACCCTTACGAGCAGAACAAAGTTTACCTTGCAAATGTAGAAGAACAGGAGAACAAGGAAAAGGCGCGCGCAGAAAAGAAGGCACGCGAAGAAGCCGAACGTGAGCGGAAACGCAAGGCGAAAGAAACCATTAAGACTATGAAAAAGGACGTTCAGGAAATCTTTAACGGGGAGTAAAATCCCCGTAAATTATTATTGGACGTACAATTTTAGTTCACGAATATTTTACTTGACATTTCATTTTAGTTGTGGTATAATATTAATAGAAGAAAAGGAGATTGTAGATATGAAAAACAAACCCCGCATTTTATCTTCAACCGAAGCAACGTATGAAGCGGATAAGAAAACTCGCAAATTTTGGAATGTATCCCCCATTACAAAAATAATTCCAAACAAGAAAAAGAACCCCAAAATCAAACATAAAGAAAGAATGAATGACGATTATATGTAGGCGGCAAAAGCCGCCTTAATTTTATATATAAAAAAAGAATAGTCTTTTGACTATTCTTTCCAACTAACACTCATCGCCGCCCAAGCTTTCCCGCAATCATATATTTCAAAAGATACTTGATAACCAAGAGTATTGAAAAAGTATTTCGCAACCTTCACAAACTCTTCTCTATAAACCTCGGGAATAAAATTATCAATCTTATTTTGAGGATAAAGAAGAAACTCAATACATTCGCCTCCGCCCGCCTTAGCACAAGTAAGAATATGTTGGGCGATTCTTATTCTTTGTTCCTTAAACTTCTGTATGGCGAAATCACGAGTAGCATTCTCAGATTGCTTTCTTTTTTCTTTTGCTTCTTCTATGGACTGCTTCATAAGTTCTCTTGCTTCATCCGCGCTCATAAACATAATTGAATTCCTCCGTTTCTTTTATGAATATATTATAGCATAGGTTTTATCAAATGTCAAGTTAAGAGTTAATGAAGAAAAGATGGACGTCCAAAATAAATTTACATAAAATAAAAGAAGGCTTTACGCCTTCTTTTCTCTTATTTCCTTTTCCATGAGAAGATGGAAAAAATGAAACTTAATATTCTCAAACAAATCTTCATTATAAGGTTCAGGTATTTCTTTTATAGCTTGTAGTAATTCTTCTTTCATGCCCCAATGAATCGCCAGACTGGTGAAAATATTATATGGCAATTCAACAAATTCTTCAAACGATATATTATACCTCGCCAAAGTTTTACTTTCAAAAAATTCAATACTATGGGAAAAAACTATTTCTTTTTCTTGTTCTACGCCATTGAATTTCCTCAACAGAAAAACCAATGCGTCTCTTCTGGATTTTTCTTCCATTTCTATATTGTAATATTTATTAATAAGCAAAACAAGTTTATCTTCACAAGAAGAAAAATAATTTTTGATTTCTTCATTATGTTCTTCAAGATAATTGAAAAACCTTTTACATCCTTCATTAGAACATTCATAATGGTCTTCGCCGCGATATTTATGAAAATCTTCTGTATGACAAAATTGTGTCATCCAATCATGAAGCAAATCTTCCATAGCAAGAGCAAAAATTTCATCAGCTCTTTTATCTTCAAACCTATTCTTAAAAGGAATATAATACTGAATAATAAAATGCTCATTACAACTTTGGTCTATCTGTTTCGCGCGATTAAAAATAGACTTAGTTGTCTGTCCCACTTTTACAGTCATCATATCAGTGTAGCAACCAAAATAAAGTCCTCTTACACTTTCATCAATCCAGAAATTATTATTCTTCAACATCTTCATTGCTCCCTTCACTTGATGAATTCATTATAACACAGGCAAGCAGAAATGTCAAGTTAATTTTTAGAGTATAAGAAAAGGACGTCCAAGTATTCTTTACATAAAATAAAAGAGCGCTTTCGCGCTCTTTATTACTTCCACAGTATTTCCTTAGTCTTAACATTGACAATAACATCACCGACAATATCAGCGGCTTTCCAATTTACATCCTCAATAAAGCACTTTTCTGCCCGCTGAACTACCTCTACTTTTCGCGCGAGCAAAGCAACTTGTCTGTTATATACAGTCCAGAATGCGCGATTATAAGCATAGCTATCATACTTGTGTGCCCAATTTTTATACATATCCAAAAGGTCTTCCTCAGTTATTTCAGGAACTTCTGCGCATTTAGCAATTCTATTATACTCTTTAAGAAAAATGCGGTCAATATCAATCAATTCATCTTTAACCAATTCCATTTGCTTCGCACGAACAGCCATACGCACAGCCTTAATATTACGAACGTGGTCAAAGAAGTAAAGGCGAGAAATGAAATCATTACTAAACAGGTTATTATAAGTATCAAAATTAAAACCTTCATCCTTCAAGAAGTCAATATATTCCTCGGTCAACTTCTTAATGTATTCATCATAATTCGCATACTTCATAATATCCTTTCTTCGCGGGTTTGTTCTTGAGCTTTTCCTTGCCCTTTTGATGTATTTATTATAGCATGAGATACCCCAAATGTCAAGTTAAAACTTTATGAAACAAAAATGTACGTCCAATATTTCCTTACAAAAATTTAAAGAGGGAGATTATCTCCCTCTTTACTCAACCATTACACAATCTTCCAATAGGACTTACTCTTGTCCTTCACGTTCTCAACCTTGTTTTCCTTCGCAAGGCGGGACAGGGCGCTAATCAGCTTACCCTTAGTCTCCTTGTTCTCTTCGTCCCATTCGTGCGCGGCGAACAGGTCTGCGGCGCTAATCGGCTCTTCGTGCGCGGCAAGATACTCAAGAACCTTCGCGTCATAGGCGGTATTATCTACGCGAGCGGGCTTCGGGTTTGCGGCACGTTCCGCACGCTTTGCGGCATTTGCCGCCTTCTTTTCTTCCTTCGCGGCGAAATCCGCTTCAGCCTTAGCAATGGCAGTTTCCAGATTGAACGCCGGAACCTTTTCGGTAGAAGTCCAAGTCGGAATGCCAAGCGTAATCTTAGCATGAGTGGGCATATTCTCGCCCATATCCAGCTCTACATACCAAGTATTCTCATGCGGAATCTTAGTAATCTTCATACCCTTCTTTTCAAAGGCTTCAACGAGAGTCGGGACAACAGTTTCACGGGCGGCGGAACGGATAGCATTCATTTCTTCAATACGCATAGTGTAATTCTCCTTCTGGTTTAGTCGGTTTTCCTTCCCTTGATTACAGATTTATTATACCACGGATTTTGTAATTTGTCAAGTAAAGAGTTGGTTAATTGCTTTGCTTGCTTCGGTCATTAGTAATCGCGCGCTTACCCCGCCGGTCAAGCAACTTGTCTTGCTCCCCTTGACATCTATTATTATAGCAAAGATTGCGCGAAAAGTCAAGTTAAGAGTTTGCGATATTTTGTAAAATTTAGGCAAGTGAAATTTGGACGTCCAAAGTTTATTAAAGAAGCCATAACATTGTTATGGCTCCCACTTTAAGGTCATTGTCACTACGCATTCAGTATCAATATTCCTTGCATCATATACGGCAGAAGTATAGTATCCGTTTTCCATAAAAAAATCCATAAGTTTTCTTAACAATCTTCTTCTATATTCATCCTTCTTAATAATAAACTTACTGGGATAATAAATAGGCAACTCTAATTCATAGCGTCCCATTTCCGCTTCGCGAATAATACTTCTTTCAGCCCAACAAACATGCTTAATAAATTCTTCTTCAATCACTTCGGTTAAATCTTCATCTTGGTTTGCTGCGTTCGCACGCTCAGTAGCTTTTTCCGCAGGAATAAAAGTATTCATATCATATTCAACAGCCTTCGGCTTGTTCGGCTTAATCCGCATAACTAATCACATTCCCTTCTTCATCTTCAAGATGACTGTTAGTTTCATAATCCTTATTCGGGATATAAACATAAGGATACAGATTATCAATACTCTTATAGAAGTCATTCATCATGCCATTCAATGGCTTATCAGTTAATCGCAGAAGTTCAAAAGTGGCTTTAAGACTATCTTCAAACTCCTGATTACGCGCTTGCTTAATCAACTTTTCTGCGGTTTCATCATCCACTTCACAAGCAATTTGAAGTGGAACATTTACATTACGATAAAATGTCATATCAATCTACCCCTTCCGCATCTTCTACAAATGCTTCAACCTTAATTCCGAGATGCCCGTCACTGAACACGTCAAATTCCAGCTCTTCCGGAACCCTAACCAAAACGCATCCCTCAAAAGCGTTATTGCTTCGGGCGTTCTCACTAATTACGCCAACAAAATGACAACGTTCATCATAAGCCAAATACATTTCTTCATCCCTCACTTTCTGATATTATTATATCACGCATTTTACCAAAAGTCAAGTTAATTTCTCATAAAATAAAAATGGACGTCCAATATCATTTTACAAACTGTTTACTTGACAAATCCCGCATTTTATGTTATACTATATTCATCAAAGGAAAGGAGATAACCCCAATGAAAAATCCTCTTATCAAACTGCGCGAATACCTTGACATTTCCGGCATTCCCTATACCGACGACCCTGACCTCATTCTTAACATTGACCGTGTTAAGTACACCGATGAAATGGGTAACCTTATCTGTTCTGCCATTTGGGGCACATGTTCCTATGGTTACGACCACGGTCTTATTGAAATCATGGGACTACTCACTCCCGAAGAAGAAGAATACGATGAAGTTGTGGGCTACCTCACTCCCGAAGACGTATTTTTCCGTATTGTAGAAGATTGGAGGAACAGATAATGAAGAAGAATTTTACCGCACTCGCCGTTGCAATTCTTGCCTATCTGATTATAATTTTCGCAAATGGCGCTATTGTTTATTGGATTTAGCAAACGATTACGCCCGAATTCAATTTGCCCGCCTTTACTTATGGCAAAATCGTAGCCATTCTTATTGGTCTGCGGGCCGCCTATTTCGCGGTAACTATGAAGCCATCAGAAAATAAAGAGTAACGGAAACGTTACTCTTTTTTTAAGTAGAAATGTACGTCCAATTTTTATTTACATAAAATAAAAGAAGGGGATTATTCCCCTTCTATTTCTACCTTAACGTTAATTTGGTCTTCTGTGTAAACATCCGTAACAGTTTCATCTTCCATAAGTGCATCCTGCTTACGCAACTTTTCCATAAAGTCTGAAATAGAAAGTTGGAAATTCGGCATCTCAAAACCGCAACCATCACGGAAACAATCCGTAACAGAACCATATACATCACACTGAATAAGGCAAGTTCCTTCAGCACAAATAATATAAATGCGTTCTTCAGAAGTGCGGAAACCGAAAATTTCCTCCATAGTGGAGTAACCGTTACCATTCTCATCCTCGGCGGCAATAATATAACGAACCTTCATTAGTCCTCAAAACTCCTTTCAGTCAAGTAGATAACGCCTGCTACATAGCCTTGTTCTTTAAGGTCGGTAATGCTTTCTTCAATTTCATCGTCAGTCCAATTTTTAAATTTCCTAATTTCTTCTTCCGCAAATTCTAATGCCTTTTCATACGAATGAAAATAGTAACTCTCACCACACCGCTCAATCCAAACTTCCTCACTATACCGTTCAACCCAAACCTCATAGAACATTTTCTTGTCCTCCCCTCATTTGATGTATACATTATACCATAGATTCTCCCGCCTGTCAAGTTAAAAGTATATTGCGAAAAAATGGACGTCCAAGAAAAATTTACACCGATTTTACTCGGTGCGATTTCATTTACTTATCATCCCATACCAACGTACCATCCACAATAATTACTTCATAATCCTTGAAAAAACTGTCAAGCTCTCCGGTCATAAGATGAACAACTGTATTTTCGTCTTCATCCGCAACCTTCATATAAATATCATCGCTTCCAAGATTGTGAAAAAGTGTGCCAGGTTCAATTTCCCCAAAATAAGCGCGCTTCGGCTCAGTCTTCTTTTCAAACTTCATTGCTTTGTCCTCCCTCATTTACTGAATATAGTATATCATAGTTTGCATTATTTGTCAAGTTAAGAGTTGGTAAACAAAAAATGGACGTCCAAACTTTACTTACAAAATTTTTACAAAAAGAAAAAGGGGATTACTCCCCTTCTTCATCCTTCTTTTTCTTTGCTTCGCGCTTCGCCTTATCGGCTTCAGCCTTTTCAGCCCGCTTCGCGGCGGCAAGTGCCTTGCTTTCATCAATCTGCTTCTGTTTCTCAAGCATAGCTTCAATTTCAGCTTCGCCGTCAAGCGCGTTGCCTTCTTTATCCGTCGCGCGACCAACCTTAATGGAAACTTCTACGCGACGGATAACGCCGTTTTCATCCTCAACCGCGGTGAGGAACTTCTGCTTGCAGCGCGTGAAACCTTCAAGGTTGTCAAGGTTCAGCGCCTTAATGACCGCTTCGCGAACGTTGGAATCTACGATTGCCTTAGAAATAGTAGCCATAGTGTTTTCCTTTCTCTCTCGGGTTTGTTAGTGTTTTCCTTCACTTGATGTATACATTATAGCACGCTTTGTGCCAAATGTCAAGTTAAGAGTTGATTAACTGCCGAGTATCGCTTTCACTTTAAATGAATGCGGATACGCTTCATCCATTACTTGAAACCAGTTATTATACTGGCTATTCACAAAGAAAGCAATACTTTGAGGAATGCCGAACAACTCATAATAGACTACAATCAACTTACTCCCCTCCGTTTCTGAATATATTATACCAAAGAATTTGAAAAATGTCAAGTTAAATGTTTATGAATAAAAAATGGACGTCCAAAAAAACTTCATCAACTCTTTACTTGACAAATAGCCAAACTTTTGATATACTATATACATCAAAAGAAAGGAGAAACAAACCCTATGATTCACGCATTCGGTAACACGGCAATCAATCTTGACAAGGTAAACGCATTCACCATCTCAACGGAAAATCCCTCAGACATTATTTTCTACTTCTCGGATGGTTGGAAGCACGTTGTGAGTTTTGCGGATGATGACGATGCACTTGAAGCGTTTAGCGAAATGATTGGAGAAGCAGACTAAGAAAGGAAGAAACGAAAATGAAGAAGTTTGTATGTGTAATTCTGGTTTTGGTTATGGCTCTCGCGGCGGCATCGGCTTTTGCGGAAGAAGATTATGTAGACGCTACTCTTAAACTATTTACAGATGGGCGTATGGCGTATTCAACCCGCAACACCATAACATATAGCATTCTTGGCAAAATGCTTCCTGGCATTTATTGCTACTATGTTAGCGATGCGGGCGCAGGCTCAAATGTAGTCTATGAATATTATGATGGTATTAATTGTATTGTATACACAGACGAAGTAAAAGATGAAAAAGATATTCGTATTGTTCTTAATAATGTAATTCTTGTTGCTTCTATTGATTATGTTGTATTCTATCTTAATTCGGGCAATGGAGAATTCGCGCTATATAATAGACTCGCAGACGCAAATGTAAATTCCAACTGTTATGATAATGCTGATGATTTCATCGCCGCAATCAAGTAAAAAATAACGCCTTCGGGCGTTATTTTTTTATTAACTAATCTTGGACGTCCAATATTTCTCAATAAAGATTTAACTTGACAAATGGGCGGCGCTATGCTATAATAGTATCAGATGAAAGAAAGGCGGTAAACACAATGATTAAGAACGATTACATCACTCGCGCGAAAAAGTTTGTTGACAAGTTTGATGAATATTTTCAGGCGCATTTGATAGACGCAAACGTTGGTTCTGCCATTATTGCCGCCGTATGGCAATTCAATTACGAACACAAAAACCAAAAAATAAAGCTTGCCAGCGGCGGCACACGTAAAGCACTTATAACAAGTGACTATGTAATTAAAATGGATTTCCGCAAAACATTGTGGGGCACTTGCACTACTGAATATAAAATGTATCGTGAAGCAGTAGAAGATGGTATGGAAGAAATTTTTGTTCCGATTACCAGATACAAAGCCCGCTACTATATTATGCCGCGCGTGACTACGTTAAATGAAGATAAATATTGTGAATGGTGTGAAGCGGGTAGAAAAAATCCTATTGATAAATTCACAGACAAACAAATAAACTATCTCAATGACTACATTGATGATTTACATTGCTATAACGTCGGCTATTGGCACAGAAAGCCAGTCGTGCTTGATTACGCCGCGAACATTTACCGATAGTGTAAACTATCGGTAAGCTTTCTTTGGACGTCCAATTCTTCTTAATAAAAATTTAAAGGAGAGTTTTACTCTCCTTTATCAAGTAGGCGGGCGCAGATGCTTATTGTTTTTCTTTCTTGTTCTATACGCTTTTTCCAATATTCAACACTTTTTTTAAAATTTTTAATTGCCTGTTCCGCGTGATACCATTTACCGTCATCAAAGGAATATAATCCAGCTTTTGAAAAATTAAAATAGTCTCCAGTAATTTTCGTAAAATTTTTCGCGTCCTCGTCAGTCGGAAAATAGAAATTACCATACTGATTTCTAATAGTTTGATATTCTTCTGCGGTTCCGCTCTCTTTACAATAATAAATAGGAGTTGGATAACCGCTAAGAAAATAAACTACTTTAATATGATAAATGTTATTACCATATATTTTATCATACTCATATGCCTTACATGCTTCTTCATCATCAAATACGGTTCCATCCAAAGCAATATACCTATAATTCACTTCGCGACGCATAATCATTTCCCCCATTCAATCAAATCTTCACACTCATCTTCAGCTTCATTTATTTCATCAATCTGCTTTTGGCAACTTGAAATTTGTGCTTTACACCTTTCACGCACGTCATCAGTCAATTCCCAACCGCCAAAATAACTATAACGCCAAAGTCCAGCTTCATTAAAGTTAATATCCGAATCGCCCAATCTATTTACAATTCCTTGAAATTCTTCAGCATCTTCATCATTAGCAAAATAAAGATACTGCGGGCTACTTGTAAAAAGATTAGCATACTCTTCTTCGCTTCCGTTTGTACGATGTACTGATACATCTTTGCTAAACACGAACACCATATTAATTTCGTGCCATTGTCCCGCATCCTTCATCTGAAGTTCCTTTTCATAACGCAAGCATTCATCCGCATTTTCAAATTCCTTGCCATCATAAGCAACATAGACCGACTTTTCAATCATTGTTCCATCCCTCACTTTCTGAAATCATTATAGCATAAATTCGCCCGCTTGTCAAGTAAAAAGTTAGTAAACTAAATTTGGACGTCCAATTTCTCTTTACACAAATTTAAAGACGGTTAAATACCGTCTTTAATAATTTCTAACAAAACTATCGCTTTTTCCAACTGTTTTTTAAACGAATGCGTAACATCTCCATAACTTTCCACTTTCTTTTTCATAACATCTTGTATTACTTCAACTTCATTTTTCTTAACCCGATTTTTACTATTCTCTTTCTGAATATACTCAATCGTTGTTCCCAACTCACGAAACGGAAACGCAGACAAGCCAACAGTTACAGCTTTCTTTTTCAAAATCTTAACCAGAATTTCTGCTTCAATTAATGCGTCATCAAGTGCCATATGCGCTTCGCTAAAGTCGTATTTCTCCTTAATGTAACGATAACTTGTTTCTGCGCTACTCTTAAAGTAAAGTCCGCTTTCGCTCAACATTCCTCGGTTCAAGCACAAACTCTTGTAGCTTCTTGTATTAATCAAATCTTCACACGACATTCTCCAAATATCAAAGAGCGGGAAAACTTTGTTACGGAAATGGAAATTTTCCGTATCCTTCTTTTCTTGCTTTGGCGGCTTTTCGCCGTTTGCCATTCTATCGCAAATTTCTTCCTGCTTTGCCCGCCATTTATAAAAGTCACTTGAATACAGCTTGCGAATATACAAATCAGTATAACACATTGCCCTTGTATCAAATGCGGCATTATATGCGCCGAAAAAGTCACATTCCGCCATATCATCCAAAAACAAGTCAATAATGTTGTTCCAATTCTCCAACACGATTTCGCCGCTTCGCAACATTTTCAAATATTGCGGACGCTTGTCCGCATAGTAGGCAGTCGCAAAAACTGCCGGAACGCAAAACGTTTCGTTCACCAGAAATGAACGCTTGACAAGTGCTTCGCCTTTGCGATTTACGACAGTCCAGCCAATATCATAAATCAGGCTTTTCACGACGTTAACGGTTTTCCTTTGTTCGGGAGTATACTTCATCGTAAAGTCATTCCCGCACGTTTCGCAATCCAGAACCAAATAATGCAACGCTTTACCCATTTTTAATATCCGTCCCTTCGGTTTATTTTCGCGGTTTTCCTTCATCCGCTTACAATACATTCTAACACATTTGCGCCAATTTGTCAAGTTAAATGTTGGTAAATTAAATTTGGACGTACAATTTTCCCTTTCAAAAATTTAACGGGGATTTCTCCCCGTTTTAATTAGTCGTCCATACATAGCTTGAAGCAAAACTGTTCTTCTGTATAAGCATCAGTAATAACTTCATTTTCATCAAGTATACCACGCGCCTTCAACTCATCAATGAAACTTCCAATAGGCAAGGAAAAATCAATGCCTTCGGTTATCCAAACCGCTGTCGGACAAGAAAAGTCCAAATCAAAGCAAATAGCGTGCCTTCCGTCACCAAAGTAGTAAAGGTAATCTGCGGATTTCATTGCTACAATAGTTTCCATAGAAGAATAAACAAATCCATATTCGTCCCGCGCGACAGTAGTAGTCTCAATCTTCATAACTTGCCCCTTTCACAAAATCAGTCCAGCTTAGCTTTTCAATGCCTTCATATCCAACCTTACTTAACACAACAGGAACAATACCATCCGCAAATTCATTCGCCCGCGCGGCAATCCATTTCATAGCTTCTTCATCTTCGGGGTCAAGCTCTATTACCTTCATAGCCACATACTTAACAAACAATTCAGCGGCGCTTCGCGCTATATCTTCATAACGTTCGTGTGAAATATACATCATGTTCACTCCTTTCAATAGTGAATGACTTTCATCATTTTAGAAATGATAAGCAGTTTATCTGCGTCGGTTTTAGCATCTTCGCGGGCGCTCTCTAAACAATCTTCAGTCGCTCGCGTATTTCCATAAGGACAATTAACACATTTGTCCATTTGTTTACAAAGCAATTCAAAACAATCTTCAAATTCCTTCTGAACCACGTCCATTTCTTTTCCAGTATAGCGGGCAAAGAAACCTTGCGCAATGTATTCAAATACTTTTTCTTGCGCTTCAGACTTAGAATAAACTTCGTCATTATAGTAACGTCCGCTTTCCTTATCATAGGCTTCAACGTGATAAACAGTCTGCTTCATAGTTTTCTCTCCTTTGCTTTTCTGATATTAGTATATCATAGAATTGAAGAAAAGTCAAGTTAAAAGTATATGAAGGATTTTTGGACGTCCAATTTTCCCTTACACAATTTTAACTTACACAATCTTAACACCCTCTTAATTCAATCTTAACACTCTCTTAACCCAACCTTAACAAATCAATGTCAAGTCCTTGACTTCCCTCAAATTTACCCACATCGCTAAATTTTGCCCGCACCCTGAAATAAGCTGGAAAAATCCCTATAAGCTGGAAATTTGCTGTAAGCTGGATTTTCCAGCGGATTTTGCCTATAAGCTGGAAATATTTTAGGCAGAAATAATTGGCGGAAAATATTTTCAAGGAGCGAGAGAAAAAGTATGCAAATTAGTGGACTGTGGGCTCTGATTTACTACGAAAAAATTTTTCCCGCATTATTTGTCCGTCAGAAAAAAATTTTGTGGCGATTGCTCGTTTTCGCCGCCGAGTTACAGGGAATTTGGCTCGCGGTTAAATGGTTGATTTTAGGGGAAATTTGTGGTATAATAGATGTAGAATGAAATAGAAGAATGGTTGTAGTATCATTACTTTATTAGTGAGGAATACACCCCAAGGAGGTAAAGCGCAATGAACCGCGATGAGCTAATTACTTATCTTCCCGTATATATGAAAGAACATAAAATTACTCAGGCTATGCTTGCCCACCTGGTTGGCGTGCGGCAGCAGACAATCAGTGGATGGATAAATAAGAAGAAAAGTCCTTCATATAAGCATTATGAGAAGTTGCTTGAGGTAATAGGAGATAAAGAAAATGAGACAAATAGTTAAAGAAAATCAATACGCTTTTGCACAAATATACAAGCAATTAGAAAAAATGGATTTCACCAATTTTATATGTAGCCCGCTAATCAATGGCGGATGCGGCTTAGGCAAAACAACCGCCCTAACCCATCCCGCGATGTATAAATTATTTCAAAGAAAATTAAATAAGCCTAATCCTCAAATACTTATTATAGAAAGTCGCAGTGCTACGCGCGACCAACTTATAGTTAAAAATTTAAATCCCAATTATACGTTCCTACAATTTTCGCGCGCAAGCATACAAGATTTAACTCCATATGATATTATTGTAATAGACGAGGCCCATTCGTTATTCAGTGACTCAGAGTTCGCACCAAGAACAACTGCACCACTCGCACAATGGTTAAAAAAATCATTATGTTTCCAAATTTATATTACTGCCAGTGATGAAGAGTTTATTGCTTTTGCGAACAAATATTTTGATAAGGAAAAAGAGTTTTGTCTTACCTTTCCTGATTTAACAGAAGCACACGTTCGCTACACGGCAAAAGAAATGTTTTTATCTATTAGTATTAAGCCCGTAGATAAAATCATAGCGGCAAAACGCAATCATTTTTTTGAAGAAAAGAAAAAAGGATTATTCTTTATATTATCGGCCAAGCAAGCAGTAAAAGCTTATCAGACCTATAGTGAATTAGGATATAAATGTGCCTTCTATGTCAGTCAGCAAAATCAAACTCAAATAATAAAGAAAGAAGAAGTAACAGATACGGACCCAGAGTTCTTTGATGAATACGCTTCGCGCGCGATAACCATTGATATTCTTGATTATTATAAAACAATGGAAAATTGTCGGCGGCAAGCTGGACAAGAAACTGTGCGTGAAGCTTTGCTACACGGGCATTTTCCAAGAGACGTAGATTATTTATTTATGACTTCCGCAGGCCAAGAAGGCATAAGTTTATATGACATTAACTTAGATTTTATATTTATAGAAGACACTTATCCCCTTACTATTAATCAAAAAATATTTCGTTATAGAAATAACGTAGATGAAGTATTCATTCATCTTCCTCAAAGAAGAATACAAGCATCATTGTTAAAAACGCTGGAACAGCTCTATACTTTAACCAATAGTAGTCAAGATTATCTCAAAGGTTTCTATGACGGCCGCAAAGGCTCTAATGCTGCGGGCATAATTTGGTTTAATCCAGAAACACAACAATATGAAGTGGCAAAAAATTATATTGCTTATATCCTTACTAAGAGCGAAGCATTTAGGGAAATAAATGATAATAAAGATAATGAAGAATTTATGCGGGAAAAATATGGGCAATATGCTGATATTTTCCGATTAGTAGATACAAAGGCGGATAATAGTATAGATATACTAACCAGCTTCTTTAAAGATAAGGAAGGACAATTATTAACAGAAGAAGCAAAAGAAGAATGGTTGAATGAGCTTAAATCGCGCGGGCTTACTAATAAGAAATCCGCGACTAATTATACGTTTAGCTGGGTTATTAAGTATTGTAGGGAAAATAATATATGTGAGTTTGCCCGCCATAAGGCTTCAAAGAAAGATGTAATGGGTAATCCTAAATTAGTGTATAGAAAAGAATATTTAATAGTTAAGAATAAATAAAAGAAAAGAGAAAAGAAGATTATGTATGAAATGTATAATTTATACATTTTATACATAGTTTTCTTTTTATTTATACGTTGGCGGCCAAATCTGTAATTTCATTTTTTATTCATTGTAATTTCATTTTCAAACATTGAAAATGTAATTTCATTTTGAAATACCCCTATATATCTATTTGCCAGCCCCGCATATTCCATAAAAAATGTATACCCCTCACTACAGTTTAGCTAACCGAATCAGGGCCAAAAAGTATATTTATTAGTAAATTTTTTTAGAAACGTGTATTTTTATCCATTTTTTCAGGTGATTGCTCTATGAGCTATACTCAGCTACACAAAAAGTATGTATAAATATTAATTTGGGGGGCCGCCAGGGTAGTTTTGCTTTATATAGTATAACTACCCCCGCGGGCCCCCAAAATTATAATTATTCACAAAGTTTGCGTGCCCGTAATCTTAGTCATCCACACTCACTGAATAATCACCTTCAAAAATGAATAATTTGCCACAAAGGTGTGAATAATATACAGAATGTGAATAAAATTACTATGGTTAAATTTATGAAAAAATAAATAAATCTAATAGTAGCTGAGTACGGTAGCAGCAAATTTACTACTATTTATTAAACCATACCTAATAAGTTAGGCTTATCTTCAGGCCGTATATTGGTACTTATAGATACTACTGTGGGCCACGATAGCTTCATACAAGATGGACAGGCACAGACATAGCTTCAAAAATCATAATTTCATTTTTTTAATAAAAATTGTCCCCTCCACAGGGGGGTTTTGCCTATTATAGTAAAACCCACCCCCTACGGGGACAATTTTATTTATTAGTAATTTTGACCCCTCCCCAGTAGGCATATGATATTTTCACAAATATGTCGTGAAGAGGACTCAAAAATTATATTCATTAAAGAAAAAGAAAAATGCGGGCCAAGGCCGCTCAACATAAGAAGTTGCTCAGGAACCCGTTGGGTTCCCGAGCAATCGCTCCGCCCCTGCGGGGCATCGCGAGATTAGTTACTGCGTATACGGGACGCAATTTTACCCTGCGGGTAAAATTGCTTTTTCCAGACCGCTACGCGGTCTGGGAAGGGGAAGGGGGGAGGGAATGAAATAATGATTAAAGTCAAATATTTGACTTTTTAAGACGGATGTGGTATAATTTATATAGAGTTGAGAAGTTGACATAAGTGAAAATTTGCGTATACACTCCACTCCACTCCACTAATACGCAGAAAATTGCCCTCCACCCCTCCTGACCCATTTTTTCAAAAAAGTAAATTCTCCGCGCCCAAGGCGCTACATTATTTTCTCCTACCCTTCTTAAATCATAATGAATGTCTTGGTTTGGAAGCACCTAATTATTGAGACTATAATATAATTACTTTAAGGAGATGAGACTATGCCATCGGTTCCGCAAAAAGTTGTTATGGAAAAATTAAAGCAATATAAAGAAAAGCATAATCTATCTCTTGATGAATTGGCCTCAAAGTTAAATGTAACCGCGGGCGCCATTTCTTTTTGGTTGAATGGAAAATCGGGCTTATCCTATTACTCATTTTGCAAAATACAAGATTTACTTGAAGAAGACGGTATATTCTTGTATGGTTGACTTTTTCTCTAATTTATGCTATAATAATTATAGAAGAAAAGGAGGAAAAGAAAAATGTGGTATTTAAAGTTAGGAGAATAT